>ERZ1090879.306-NODE-306-length-32023-cov-29.931776_pt1 | contig 32023 bp, 51 predicted proteins | sample MGYA00478472_ERZ1090879 | MGnify/ENA primary metagenome ERZ1090879 (study PRJEB33644, sample SAMEA5815723) | chicken gut metagenome | biome: Chicken; feature: Gastrointestinal Tract; material: Caecum | place: Ireland | collected 2019-01-01 | study: A study of the... | reverse complement strand
CTCCCTGCCAGCCCTTCACACTGTTTTCTTTCCCTGCCATCCGGCTTTTCATCCAGCCGGTAATCCAATCTCCTACGTTAAGCAAGAGGAAGGCCACAAACAGGATCCAGTGCTCTCCTAATACGTAAGAGAGGACGGCTACCACCGCCCCCACAATCGCATTGTAACCGTCAATAATTGGTGCTGCATAATTCATTTTCATGTACCTCACTTTCCTTTCTAGTTCACTTTAACGCGCACATTGTACATCAGGGTCTCCGGCGGTATCTCGTAGGTGTATTCCAATGTATATGTGGCACTCTTGGCCATCGGCTGGATGAGGGCGGAAAGGATTGTCTCTGTGTCGCTCTTCTTTTTGATCTCGCACTGCCCAGACGCCTCTGTCTCTTTTCCCTTCAGCAGGACGTATTTTGCGGCTGTGACGTCAAAGGGCCGGCCACAAGTACTGGTCACACTGATACACACATACTTTTTTTCGCCCAACTCAAAGGTGACTCGCTCTGTCATTATTCCACCGCCTTCCTGCAGCATTTCAGCCGCGTGTTATAGCTCTCCGGCAGGACATCTGTTTCATATAGCTGTATCAGGCGGGCCGCCCACGGCAGGAGCAACAACCGGGCCTCCGTGTGCGCGTGATAGTCCAGCATCACCGTACACTGTAGATGTCCCCGCAGGCCGCTGTCAGACTCCGCCCAGATCTCTATTTCCTGCAACCCCGGCATCCTGGGGGCGTACCCCTCCCAGTACCCCGGTCGGTCTGGGATGGGCGCGAACTCCACTTCTGTGTCGTTCACGATCCCCCACACACGGATAATCATCAGTCTGCCGGATCCGTCACCTTGAAGGTGATGTGGATCGTGCTGTTGGCGTCCACGGTGGTTGCCTCGGCCTCCACTTCGCTGATGACCGGCGCCTTGGTATCTACTGTCACATGCCTGGTCACAGATGTAGTCTTTCCGATGCTGTCCTCGGCGACTACTGTGATAGTGTTCTCGCCCTCCTGCAGGGTAATTTCCTTGCTGAACGCTCCGCCTTCTCCGACAGATACCGTCTCTCCGTTGATCTTCACGCTGGCCAGTGTCACCGCATCTGACCCGGCCGCAGCTGTACCGGCCACAGTCACCTTTTTGCTGTTGGTCAGCAGGTTGTCAGTCGGAGATGTCACGTTCAGTGTAGGTGCAGACGTACTGATCACGAATGTTACCGTTGCCAGGTCGGATACGTTTCCGTCATTATCGGTCACCTGCAGGCTGACACTGTTGGAACCATCTGACAGGTTGGTGGCGTGATAGGTACAGGTCTTCTTCCCGCCTGCTCCGTCCGACCAGGACAGACCGGAAGAAACCTGAATGTTGTTGACCTTGAAAACCACAGATGCCATATTGAGGCCAGAGCCACCAGCATCCTGCAGCTCCATGACGATATCCTGTGTAGCGCTGCCAAGCACACTTCCCTGTGTCGGGGATACGATGGTCGCTGTTGGCTTAGTCTTCTCCAGGACGCGGATGTTCAGCTGGTCCCCGTAAGTAGGGTCCGTGGCCTGCATCACCGTCTCATTTCCCGCCGCATCCTTGGCGTGCAACGTGATCGGATATGTATGGTTGGGCTGTCCATACGATGACCCTGCGCCCGCAGGGATGTCTACGTCCCAGGATTGCGTTTCTTCACTGTATGTTGCATTGTACCGTGAACCTTTATATTCGGCCCAAGTTTCTACTATCTGACTCATGTTTTACTTCCTTTCTGATGATATTGGATAATCGTATGGGTAGTCATACGGATAATCCACGTCATACCAGACTTCGTATGATATGCGGATGTGCTCCCCGGCGGTTACCGTGGTCTTCTCCGCCTTCACTTCTTTGATTTCTGCCATATGCTACCCTCCACTCTTATTCTTCTGTGGCTACCTCAACATAGATCCCGATCAGGTCTGCCAGGGCATTATATACCGGGATTTCCGTGTCTCTTGTGCACTTATACACTGTCTCGTCCTGGATGTAATACTTTCCGTTTTCCAGGGCCATGTTGCCGTCATAGGGAATAGGGTCCTCCTGGGGTCCCGCGTGGGTCTCATCGATGACCGTGTACAGGGACTCTGCTCCCTCTCCAGGGATATACTGCTCCTGGATCAGGAGACTTTCCTGTATGGTCTTGTACAATTTGTCGGCATACTGGAACTTGTGGCCCTTTCTGACCGTCTGTCCGATGATACTCTCCCATGCGGGATATATGGCCTTGACTGTCAGCGCCTGGGCGTCTTCCAGTGTCTGCGCCTGCATCTGAGCGACCAAGACGGCCGCCTGCTGGACATCCGCCTGGACCTCCGGGGCCTTCTCGGGCTTATACATTGCAGCCGCATAGATTTTTCCCGGCCGGACCTCGGCCCACTTATAGGCTGTGTATCCCTCGTAGGTAGCCACGGTCTGTCCTCTTTCCTGCACGATCATCTTCTGTGTCCGCATAGCATCCGAAAACAGCACCCGGAGCTGTTCTGGCGTGTTTCCGACCGTCAATACTTTCAGATATCCGTCCTCCAGCTTCACGGCCTGGACGTTCAGCTCCGTGGCATCATTGAAAATGATTTTCATATTTCTCCTTTCCGCCGGCGCCGGGCCGGCATAAAAATAAGAGCCCTTGGGCTCTGGTTAATGGGTTACTTATCAACTAAATGGCAAAATATCCGGCATGGGAAACATCAAGCTCGTTCGAACCGACTCTGTTGTATTGAACGGCATAAACGGAGAATGGGCATCAACAGGCGTGATATCCGAGCTTGAAACCGGGGAACACTATGTTGTAGTAGCAATGAACGGTGACACAAATGCGACAGATGCAAATGTCATAGGGTGTTTCGTCCGAAGCGACCGGTCTCTCCGGTTTAATTTCGACAAATGGGTCACAGGAAGTGCCCGGATTAACTACATGGTATTCTTAATATAACTATAGATTATTCCACGGTAACAATCCCGAAGACTGTATATGACACCGAATTGCCATAGGCCGGTGTGTATAGATACAGTCCGTTATTCGTAGCGAAATTAGCTCTCCCATATCCAACGATTGATCCTGACACATCCATATAGACGGGGACGTTTTGTCCAAAAGACGCAGTGAACGGAACACCTGCCATAACGAGATCACCAACAATCGCCGCATTATTGCCTGTTGATGTCTTGTTTACCTCTACGTATACCTGATTTTGGGAAATGTGCCTATATTGCATCTCCCACCCGTTATCGGAATAGGCGCTCCAGTCATCGTCAGCCTTCATTTTGCCATTTAGTTCATCGAGTAATGCCTTCAGACTCGGTATTGACGGGATTACCGGAAGCAACATATCAATCCCCACGATATTAAGCCCCTCAAGCTTCACCCTTGCGATAGCTCTCTGTCGTAGATGATCTCCTTCGTACAGGGAACCCTCTGTCAGTTTCGGGTCTACCGCATCCCCTGTTGCAGGCGTTCCCTTTATGACTTGTGGTTCAAACGTGTCAATCGTATGCTCCCCTGTGTTGCTAAAACTCCCGATAATCAGGTCGTTCCGATTATATCCAGTCTCTCCATTGTCAATCGTGAGGTCCGCATAGTCTGCATATTTTACCCGTCCTATATGCCCACCAATACAGAGTACACCGTCTGACATTCTCACAAGATTGTTGGACTGTATGGATAGCTCAAGTTTTGAACCAATATCAAGTATACCGTCTTCTCCGAACATACACTGGAAGATAGACGCATCGTCTTCCGCATAGATATGCGGCTCTGCTGACGGTCCTTTGTTAACTGTTATCGGATTAAAAGCCATTATTGGTCATCTCCTTTCGTTTCATAGCTGATTTTTACGATGCCATTTTGCAGATTTACAATCTTCCGGACAATCGGCTTTTTCACATAAATCCCCGTTATTTCTTCTCTCCCTCCGACAAAATCTCCAAGATTGACATCATAATCCTCTATGGTAATCTCAAATTCCTGTTTGTTGCGAAGTTCCTGAAGACGTTTTGTCCCGCCTTCCAGGAGCTCATCCGCATCAGCGGAATTCGACTCATATATGGCCTCCCTTTCTGCAAGGCCTGTGTAGTATTGATTAGTCCCGATTGTCCCATCATCCTGGACATACAGGTCAAGCCGGGTTCTCTCATTGTTCTGCCCTTCACCGGCGCATACAAGATGATTAATACCAGATCTGTCATCCTTGATCCGGAAATTAATATTGCCGTCTCGTGAATACTCCAGCTCCTCTGACCAATCTGTGATCGGTATTGCTTTGAGCTCTACGTATCCAGCGTCTGTATTGTTTGGCTCAATATACTTAATCTCCAGTCCCTGCCCATTGGCCGATAGAAATCCCATGATCGCATCGTATAGGGTCACAAACCTCGGAACCTCATAACCCGAAAGGGTTATTCCACTATCCTCGCCAGATGCCCTGTATAATCCGTCAAACTTCCCGGCCACGAGCTGGCCGATAACAGTATTCAGCTCACCGTTTAGGACAACGTGTTCTGTATCTGTAGGCGGAGCGATGACTTTCTGGGTCAGCAATCCTCTCCACGTATATCCAGCCAATGTGACATCATTATCTGCCGTAGATGGCTCCAGGCTCTCAATTAGTCCACCGTATTCCGTCCCAGGGATAAAAAACCGGTTCCCGTACCCGTATTTCTCAGATGTATAGTCCCCGATGTCCAGCTTAAAAGAGAACTGATTTGTGTCCCCTATATCAATATCCATCTCGCTCACTGGGTCAATAGCATCTATCTCAATGCCATTTTTATCCGCCATGATAAACTCGTCTTCATGGTATGGCTTTCGAAGTTCATCCAAGCTTCTTACCATGCCGCTTCCGACCTCCTCTCAAACAATGTAAGGTCAAACGGAAATGCTCCGGACCAGCGTATATCATTCCCGCCGGGTGCTATCGGCGTGAAAACAGATGGCTCCTTTTGCCTATAGTGAAATTCATCATCCCGCTGCCCGTTATTCCGCACTTTGACCACAGTCCGCTGCAGAGAATTGACTTCCAGCCTCTCCCCCTGCAATAGATTTGTGTACACCAGATAAGGTTGCCCACCTATATAGACTACTGGGTTTAACACCGGGCCATAAATGGTCAGCAAAAAATCGCTGTCATAGAAGCCTGGATTGATAACGCCTGTGTTGGTCAGGTCTCCTCCATATAAATATGGGTACAAATATGGATACATTTTCCCGTCCAGCTGCACATCATCACCGACTGCGTCAAAATGAAACATGGTATCCTTAAGCCATATCGGCGTCTTTGCCAGGACTTTTAATGTGTTGAACATGAATGGTAGTCCCATCTTCCAATCGCTCTTTGTTGAACCGATGACCATACAGTTCATGTAATATCCTGTATCCGAATACAGCCGGCCTTCCTGCTCATCCAGCACGTCTACCTCAAATACTTCCATCAGATGATTGACCGCCGCCTTCCACTCGGACTCTCGTTCCTCCCTGGGGAGTGTAAAGTCGCACAGTACAGCCACCTGGACACTGAACTCTTTGATAGACTTTCGGAAATTGGACACCCGGTTTCTCACTCCCTCGGAGCTGTCATAGGCGTATGTCCAGTCCAGGACATCCCCGGACTGGAACCGATAAGGGTAATCAGACAAGTCTATCCTGTCTCCAGTATGGTTGATATAGTAAAACTCCATCTGATCACCCCCTCACAAATCCAAGTGACTCCATGTATCTCATCACTTCCTTGTCCCTTGCTGTAAATCTCATACCAGATATGCCGCGCTCTACACCGTCTGCGATCTGTGCTCCCTGCTCACCTACAGCCGCCACGATGTACTGTCCGAGCGCTGTGGCGTCCAGAGGTTCGACCGTGGCGTTATTCCGGGCCGCTTCCTTCGCATATTTGACGGAAATGTCATGCGGGATAACCTGAGCCCCATTTGGGAGATACGTAAGCTCTCCCCGTCCGCCCTCGTTCATAACGGCAAAACCACCCTGCCAGTTATCAGTACCATGTGCCAAGTACGGAATAGAACCGATGCTGACACCCGGTATCATATTGATCACACTGATTGCTGCATTGATACCACTAATCACGCCATTCACAAATCCTTTTACCTGACCGACAAGGGTCTGGACCGCTCCGGCAATTCCTGAGAAAACACCCGAAACAAAGCCCGTCAAACCGCTCCAGGCGGAGCGGATGCTGCTGAACACACTGCTTATCACACTTCCTACCCGGTTCATGATGCCGGACACCGTGGAAAAGATGGTGTTGAACACGCTGGCTACCGTCCCAGCGATAGGCGTGATCGCGGATACAATACTCACGACAACCCCCGCTACAAACGATACAATGGGCGATATGATACCCATCACATCCGATATCACGCCAGCCACAAAAGAAATAATCGGCGATATCGTGTCAATCACGGATGAGATTACCTGCAAGACTGTAATAACAGACGGAAGCAACGCTGAAATAACTTCTCCAACCGTTGTGATAATCTGGGATATGATTGGTGCTAGTTGTCCTATCAACATGGCCACAAGGGGGGCTATCTGGGCGATAACCTGCCCTATTATTGCCACTATCTGGGCGATGACTGGAGCTAATGTCTGTAATGTCATGGCGATTGTCGTGCCGATCGTAACCGCAAGCATCTGAAGGACAGGAAGGAGCGCCGAAATCACTGACTGAAATGAACTTCCTATCACTCCAACCGTACTCATGATAGACGCACGGAAACTGTCATTTGTGGTCATTAAGTACGCAAATGCACCAACCAGAGCTGTGATGGCTGCCACTGCTATTCCAGCCGGGCCCGTAACCGCAGTAAAAACCGCCGATAAAGCTGCTTTCATCCCGCCCACTGCAGCTATCTTGGTTCCCAGTAACCCGAAGGCACTGCTGACACCGGAAATAATCCCCGAAATCCCACCGAACACTCTCGTCAAGGTCCCAACTACTTTTATTGCTGGACCGATACCAACCAAAACTGCAGCACCTATCCCGGCAGCCGATGTGATCACATGTTGTGTTGATGCTGGAAGTTCATCAAATCTGGCTTTCAAGTCCCGAATATTCTGTACCGCAGAAGAAAAAGCAGCCCCAAACTTCACGCCCAGCTCTGTGGCCTTTGTCTCTACCACCGCAAGCTGATCGCTAAATTCCGCCATAAGTGGCTTGAGCTGGGAAAAGAACCCTCCGCCCTGTCCGCCAGCATCTAAGAAATTGGCTCCAATCCGGGCAATTGACGCTCCAATATTATCCACAGCCGCAGAAAAGGACGTTTCTCCCATTATCTGCGCCGCGCCACCGATGTTCTTCTCGATGGCGTTGTAGAGCATCTGAGAGGATATCTGACCGTCTGATGCAAGCTGCTTCACTTCTGATGCGGCAACGCCCGCCTCTTCCGCCAGCCACTGATATACAGGGAGTCCCCGATCCGCCAGCTGCTCCAGGTCTTCTGTGTATACGGTCTGTCCAGTCTGCACCTTATTGATGATCGAGCCCATCTCCGACATGGATGTGCCGGCTATAGCGGCTGCATCGGCCGTCATAGTCAGATACCTAGTCAGCTCCTGCCCCGGCTTGATACCAGCAGCCACTGCGTTTGCGGCAGTGGTGGCAGCTTCATCCAGACCGAACGCCGTCCCCTGCACTGATGTTAACGCCGAGTCCATAATGGCTTCAATGCTCTGCGCGTCATGTCCGAGTCCCTGAAGCTTTGCCCGGGCGTCATCAATCCCGGTCAAACGGCTGAAGCCTTTCCCAATAGTGATGCCGGCCAGAGCGGCCCCCGCAGCCAGAGCAGGCTTCGTGATCTTGTTTGTAAGGCTATCCCCAACAGAAGATATCTTCTTGCCAATGCTGTCGAATTTCTGAGAAAAGCTGTCCACTGTCTTCTGAGCCGTAGAAAACGCCTTTTCAAATCCACTGCTGTCACCGGTTATTTTCGCGCTCAGCACATAATCAGCCACTCTGCCCGCCTCCTTTCAGCCTTGGTACGGGAAGTCCATTCGCCCGGTAGATCTGCGCCACCCAGGACTTGCCTTCCTTCTCTTCCACCTCTTTGATAATCCTGAGATTATCGTGGATCACTTCCATGTCTGCCTTGCGGATCTTCTGTTTCCGCCAGAGCTTCAGAGCCTTCTTATTCCTCTTCCGGTTCACATTGTAGGTCGCCGTGAATACAGCGTTGTACATATGGTAGGAGTCAGCCACTATCTTCTCTTCCCACGCCTTGTAAATAAAAGCCTTTTCCCGCATGGTCAGAGCCTCATAGTCAGCCTTCGAATAACCAAAATTGACCGCAAAAAAAGCGAAGTCTATCTCTCTCTGATATGGCTTCGCTATGCGGTCGTACTCCGGATCTGGCTCATTTTGGAAGTATTCGTATTCGACTAAGCGCCTTGGAAGAAAAAAGGGCAGTCCCGCTCAAGAGCCTCCAGGACAGCGCCGTTTACAGACATGTATCCTTCATTCTCGATCAAAGCTTCCGCCATCTCCATGCCCTTTTTCGGGGCGACAAACGTATCTGATCCCTCTTCTTTCAGACCATACGCAAAGTATGTCTTTAAGGCAGTAAGGCCGAGCATACCCTTGTGTGAGCTCAGGTCTGCCATTGTCGGCATCCCTACGGCATTCTCAATCATCTCCACACGCTTAAGGTTGTACTTCAACACATAGTTTTTTCCGTTTATCTCAAACATCTATAGTCCTCCTTACGCCCCTGCTTTTGCTGTAACCGTGGCCACGCCTGCCTTGATGGCCTTTCCGTCTGCATCTGTCTCAATCACCATGATCTGGTTTCCTGTTGTGGCCGTGATGGCTGCACTGCCGTCCCAGGATGTCTGTGAAATCACTTCACCGTATCCGGGATAGGCAAGAGGTGCCACTCCTGTCTTGTAGAAGTATTTATTGCTGCCACCTTTGGCTGGATTGACGTAGATGTTAGTCTGCCCGGTGGAAGTCCCCTCAACAGATACGACTGTCAGCGGCTCCAGCGCCGCGCTTCCATCCGGCATGGTATCCGGGGTAACCGGGTCCAGCAGCAGATCCACCAGTTTGCCCATACCTTCAAAGGTGAGGCTGTATGTTACGGCATCATCATGCGGTGCTTCAAGCGGGTAGTCCGTGATTACTGCCAGGCCTCCGAACATTCCCACCTTTGTCTTCCCGTTTACTACCTTCAGACATACCGGATCCCCGTTCTCAAACGCCTGGGACAGGATACGGTGACTCTCATCATTCGGAACATACAGGCCATCATTATCAATGCTCCATTCCTTCATCCCGGCAATCTTGGACTTCCATCCGCCCTCCGTATCCTTTGACGTGATTTCAATACTGTCCGCTGAACGGTTAATGGTCAGTCCCTGCTGTCCACTGATGGCGAGCAGCTTATCTCCCGTGGTGTTAAACACGGCGAGCAGGATATCTTTCCCGGCAAGCGCCTTGGCTGCGGTACTGGAAAAATCACAGTACGCATTGTTGTCATTCGCAAACAGCTGCAGCGGAACACGTAAAAATTCTCTGTTTTCCATGCTCTGTCTCCTTTCAGATTTTACATTTGAGGCCATAGCAGACCATAAACGTATATGGCACTATGGCATGTTTTTCCTTTGTTTCATCGGTCTTTATTGTCTGCACTCCTTCATCCGTCTGCATAATGAGTTCAAACGGTTCCGGAAGTACAATATCCTCTGTCATTGCCTCCTGGAGATCCTCGATCAGCTTATAGATCTGAACTGACGACTCTCCCGGTTCAGCTATGCAATGGATATATACAGTAATGTTATCCCGGTACATCGTCTTTGAGTTGGCCGGTGTGATCCGGATAACTTCAGCAAAATAAAACGGACTCTGCGTGTTTTTCTCCACATGGTCATAACACGGCAAGCCCGTTCCGTCTGTCACTTTTTTCTGGACTGCTGCAATCAAATCCGTCAGTCCCAGTTTCTGGTACGCCATATTTTACCCCTTTCTGATAGCATTGAGCAGATCATTGTAGTAGATTAGCCTCTGCGTATCTGCATTGGCCTGCAGGAAATGCTGGCCAGGCACCCAGCCTCCGTCCACCGTCCGGTGTCCATATTCTACGTGAGGAGCATAGTCTGCCATATATCCCATCTCATCGCCGTATGTGCTCGAAGACTGACGCAGCTCTCCCGAGTCTACAGGTGTGCCTCCGTTTCTGGCCGCATTAAGCATCTGCGTGACATTCTTCTTGACCACCGCATTGAAACGGATTTCGTTCATGGCTCTCAGTTTCTCAGCCAGCCGGCTGACCTCCCCGTCATCCAGATGGATCGTAAATGCCGCCATTTTCATCACTCCTTGTACACTTTGACCTGTATCACGGTATACCGCGGCGACAGGTCTATGGGCTGCGTAATCTCCTGGGCATGACCGTCAATCACGGCTCTCTCGCACTTTGGAAAGCATTCGAAGGGGATGGGAATGGCAAACCTCTGCTCGTTCCGTGTTACCTCACGACCTTCCAGGGCAATCTGCTCATCCGTCCAGGGCGTTTCTCGCGCTCTGGTATGCTTCACATCCACCCATTCATAGATCGGGTTTTTCAGCGCATCCTCTCCGGTCTTTCTCTTGTCTTGCAAAACACATGGTTTCCAGATCACAGAAAGGTCACCACCTTCCCCGATCCGCCGGCCCCGTTGGCCTGCTGGTCTCGATATCGGGCAATCTCGTCCGCATACTCATCCAGGATATCCTCAACAAAGGACGTGGAGATATTCGCCACGCCCTCGGAAGATATGCCTTCGTAATATGTCCGGCGGTACATTTTTACAACAGCATCCACGCAGACAGACTCAAAAGGCTTCGGAAGTTCCTCTGTGCCGAGGCGGAGGCAGAGCCTGTCTGATATCGTCTGGATGTACTCTTTGAAAAACGCATCATCCTCGATGCTTTCCGGGATCCTGGCACGTATTCTGTCAATCAGCTCCACTTCCACACCTCCTATTCAAATGTCGCCTTTTCAAAACTGAATGTAACCACAGGAGCCCCGTCTACTTCCACGGTCCACTTGTCCGTCTGAAGCGGTATCCTAAGGACAATATCCGGATCAAACGGCATGTTTTCCTTGCCCTCGCCTGCAACTCCATTCTTCTTTAAACTCATTGTCGTTCCGGTCTTTGTAAGCTTGAACGGGAAATAGTGTCCCGACTGCTCTTCCTCCTTGCTGGAAAACTGCGTGTATCCGGTTACACTTTTAAGTGTTCCTAAAACTGTTCCGTTTTCCAATACACGCAGATCATCACCAACAAGGTCGGAAGCCTGCTTACCTAATAAGTCCTGACCTGCCGGAAACAGGGTTAAAATGTCAGGACTTATCATTCCCCCTGGTTCGTCACCGCAACGACATCACCAGATCCGACAGCCTTATAATTCTGGTCAGCCTCCACAACGGTGATATGATTACCGTTTGTAGCAGTGATAGGGGACTTGCCATCCCATCTGCTCCATGTCTTCACGTCCATGCCATAGGTCACTCCTGTTGCAGAAGCAGCTTCTTTGTATTTGTAGACGTTGTTCATGGAGAGGAGATCCGGATCAACACTGATATTGGTTGTTCCTTCATGCTCGCCTGCAGCAGAAGTTACTTTAAGGGTTCGTAATGTCTGCTTATCAGCATCACCGATAGCGATATTGGCCACGGCGTCCAGATACTCCACCATTATCCGCACGCCCATGATAGCGAACATATCGGAAATGGCTCTTGCATAATTTCCTTCGATGTGGAAACCGATAAATCCGGTCTCAGAGTCCACTGTATAAGCAAGACCAGCCTGCATAAATTCAGAGTCCGCCGGATCTACATAGTAGGCAATCAGATTGTTGATCGGCGTTGCGCATACAGTATTTTCCGGGATTTTGGAAGTAACAAACATAATGTCTGCTCCCAGGAAATTCTTCAGATATGTCTGCCCGAACGCGGTCTGCATTGTAATCTGCGAGCCACCGAGATATTTAAACAGGTCAAGAGTATTTACCCATACTGCTACGCCTGTCGCCGTCCGATCCATTTCCTCGAATTTAGACTTTACTCTTCCTACAGCCATTGCCACTGCCATCTGCCAGGTACTCTCATGGCTTACAAGCGATCCGCTTTTCAGCGTATCATACAGTTTTCCAGTAACCACATTGCGCAGATCTGCACGAAACTCCTGGTCTGTCTGATCTACTGCAGCATCGTATCCCTTGCTGGCGATTGCCTCAATGGATACGCCTTTACGGTACTTATCAATCTTGATTGTACCTACCGTCTCCTCTGTCGCTTCATACTGTGACATCGGGATCTCTTCGCCTTCCGCTACTTCTCCAGACTTTAAGGTACCGGATGTCTTCCGGACTTTTAATTCTGAACCATTCTGCTTTTTGATCATTCTGGTAATTCCCAGAATATCAAGTAAGGCCTGCATGTCTCTGGCAAAGGAAGTTACGAAGTCGATCTCTCTTGCCCTTACCATGATCTGTGCCTGGCCGGTCATATTATCCGGTGCCGCAAATACCTGCAGCCCCAATCTTCTTACATCATGCATCTTTTCATCTCTCCTTTTCTTATTTCTGGAATAACTCCATATTTTCTGCGATCAGTTTCTGCCGTTCAATAGGATCCTTGACCGCCATAATCTGGTCTTTTGTCAGATTGCTCTTTCCGCCGGTTCCCTTTCTGGGAGGCTCGCCTTTATACTTGGTCTTGATTGCATCCTGCACAGCATCCTTGAAGAGCTTGGCAAATGCCTGGACCGTATTCTTTGTGTCCTCAGCATCTGTACTGACAAGATGGGAAAGCAGCTCATCCGGGATATTGATTTCCTCCTCAGCCAGCATCTTCCTGGCTGTCTTGGACATTTCAGCCAGGGTATCTTTATCCTTGAAGTCGTTCAGTTCCTTCTCAAGCTGTCTAATCCTATAATCCGCCTTTTCTTCACTTGTCATTTTTGCCAGCTTTTCTGCCTCAGAGATTTTGTCATCGTTAAGTGTTTTCCACTTACTCTGAGCGTTAGATACCGCCGTATCAATTGCCTTCTGGACCCTACGGTCAAACTCTGCCTGGTTACCTTCCTGCTTCAGAAAATCGTCAAACGACAAACGCTCCTGCTTTTTGCCACCATTATCCCCCTCACCATTGCCTCCTCCAGTACCGCCGCCATTTCCGGGATCTCCGTCTCCAGCACCGTCACCTTCTGCAAATAACTGCAGCATCATCAAAGCCTTAAAATTATTGTTCTTCATATTCGTCCTTTCTGCCCCAGCCCATTCATTCAAGCCCAGGCCATTGCTTAAAGTTATAGTTTTACGTCATTTCGGACACACCGGTTACTCAACCCGGACATGTTCCGGGAACTCATCGGCAATCATACAGATGCCAATGAAAAAGGAATCCACCAGAAGCTTTCCTTCTTCCGACAGATTCCCATAATGTATATCAGCCCTTCCGGGCGATACTTCATATTCAATTTCATCCCTGGTCAAGCCCTGCATAGACCTGATCAAAGTCTGCGTCAGCGTCGTCACTCCTGCGCAGACAATATCTTTTCCGATCTCTGCATATCCCGCATGACCGTTTATCTCAATCTTGTCCTTCCGGACGCTTACTGCAATCAAATAGCATCACTCCTTTACAGTTCGGCTTTCCCTGCCGTGGAAGATGTCTGGATCACCGCCTCTCTACTCTGCAAAAATCCAGTCTTCAGCCAGCATATCCGCCTGAGAAGCAAGCCATCCCATCTGCACACCAGATGTTCCGACAAAAGCAATAGCCTGATTGCCGATTGCTTCATGATTGCAGTTCTGAACTGTGCCGTCAGGTGTCACATAGCTAATATTTTTAGCCAGCTCGATATGCTGATTCTTTCCGTTCCATCCCTGACGCTTCACCTTAAGTCCGCGCTTCATGTACTTGATAGCATCACCAAAGCCGAATGTAGGCGTACCGCCCAGAATTGAACAGTTCTCACCGTTTGCCTGCACCCATTCATCAGAGAGTACATTCAAGAGCGTGTACTCTACTCTCTGAGTTTCCCTGATGTCGAGAACATCTTTTCCTGTATCTGAGTCTGTTTTTCTACAGTGCATCAAAATAGTTTTCTTTTCATCATCCCAACACCAATAGCCTCCCCATGACGGAAGTTTCATTGGGATTCCTCTCTTCATGTTCTCTAACGCTTCTTTAAATTTCATATTCTTCACCTTTCCTTTCTTAAAAATGGGTATAAAAATATCACCTGCCGAAGCAAGGTGATTATTCTCCTTTCAGCCATTCGGCCACCTTGTCAATGTCTATTGCCCCTGTGCGGTTCATGTAGACAGCGTCGCCGTCCAGAAGAACCACCGTGGGCAGTCTATCCACATGATACTTCTCTGCCCTGTGCGGCTCTTTCCATGCGTCCACGCGCTCAATATGTTCGGCCCCGACCAGTTCTTCAAGCGGAGCAATGAACTGTTTCTCGTAAAACCGACATGGTGGACACCATGAGGCGTGGAAGAATATGAGTTTTCTCATAAGCATCCAGCCTTTTTGAAAATCTTATATATTTTTGGGGCTTGTATTGCGAACCAGTCAATCATTTCCTCATTTTTCGCCCATCCGCCTTCCGGGACGGATGCATTCGCGCTAAGTCCGCTCTCATTTAAAAACGCATGTACTATTTCATGCCTGAGAGTCTTTTTCTTATATGACTCACATTCATTCTCATCCATATCCGAGAAGTATTGTTTCTCAGACATATCAGCAATAACAATTACTTTTGAATCCTCTCCGCAATACCCTGCCCACTGATTACGCTTTAGCGTTTCATCTTCTGAAATCTTATGTGTCTCAACTTTGTACTTTGTTCCCAAAATTTTCAACTTCATTCTTCATCACCACCTAACAAGTATTTAATCAATTCAGCCGCGCCAAGTACTGTAAGAACCGTGTTCACAGCTCCGACAGCAGACGGGAGTCTGTTCTTTGGCTGAATCTTGTTCCATCGAACATCTGACGGCTTCTGAATATTCGAGGCAGCATTCGGGTTTCCACCGTGTTTCCTCACATAGTCATCCATCCACTTATCCCAGTCATCTACCTCGATAGTGAATGTACACCGGCACCACGGATGAAGCGGCGGAAAGTTCACTCCCGGCTGCCGATCAGAGATATCAAACACTTCTTGAGCAACACCACGACAGATATCACACACCTTACCGTCGCCCACTGTAGAAAGACGATACTTTTCAAAATCTTCTGTAAATGGCTGCATGGTTGCTTCAGCCATGACATATGTACCTTCCGTGTAGATCAATCGGTATGCGTCATTCCGAGACACATCTCCGAACCGTTTCCGCAATCTCTTGACGAGACGGTCATAACTGTCTCCACGGGCTATCCCCTGAGCTATATCTGTGTTGAGATAATAGGCCAGCTTGCTGGTATTGCCCCAGATCCGCTCCGAGAAGTTCTCTCCGTTGGACCAGGACACATTTACAAACAGTTTCGTAATGTCTGGGTTATTGGAATAGAAATTTTCCCCAAATCCCAATGTCTCCGCCGCCGCATTGACTCCCCGCATTGCCTGGCGGTTCAGATGGGCCGTAATCTGTTCATTTTCTACAGCTCCGATCTCAAGTTGCTGCATCCGGACGGAATATTGAAGCCCCTCCAGACGGTTCAGCTTATAGATGGACTCCCGGACAGGCATCAGATGAGCGTATTCCGGATACTTCGCAGCAAACTGATCCATCTGCTCTATCAGAAGGCGTTTGTCCTCCTCCGGAAGTTCTTCCATCAGTCTACGGTACTGGATCACATTATCAGTTCCGTACTGCTTGTAGTACGCTGCAATCTGTTTCTCCAGTTTCCTGTATTCTGTATCAAAATAGGACGAGAGCCGCTTCTTCAGTTTTTCCTCGTCCTTTTCCATCTGCCTATTCAGTTGCTGCTGTCTTTTCTCCCAATAGGTCATTTATAGTTCTCCGTTCAAAATAGATCTCGCTTCGTCCTTGCTTATTCCGATTGCGGTTGATATCAGATTGATGGCCTGCCCCTCTGTCAGAGAACCCGCACTATATTGCGACATGATAGCAATAAGGGACTGGGTCTGTGCTCCGTTAAGAGCCTTACCCTGCACCTCTGTTATTGCCCCCCCTAAATCGGTAACCTCTGTTTCGTCTTCCATCACTGTCCTATTTGTCGGATAATCCGTCTGATACCCTTCCACGTCCTGTTCCTCTTCTATTCTCTTCAGCTCCTCATCCACATTATCCACCACGGACAGAACCTTAAGCTGCGTCTCCCGGCTGGTAATACCGGACAGGTTTCCTGCAATCTCGCTCTCGTCCAGCAGATTGGCCGGAAGATTTGGAGTGAACTGATAATGAAGCTTGACCCAGTCGTCTTTTTTCATTCCAGACCGCGGATGACTGAAGATCAGCTTATAGCGCCGGTTCATCCCGGAAGTAAATTTTCGCTCCTTCGTCTTTGCTAGGTTGCTCATAGCCTGGAGCTTATATTTCAGTGCAATACCGGATGATGTCCCGAAATTCTCATCAGAGATATTTGCCACCATGCTGATTTGGAAGATAAGCTTCTCCAGGCGGTCTATAAGGTTTTCCTGTGTGGTATCCCCGTTTGGCTTCTGAAGGAAGTCTACCTCCAGATCTCCGCCACCATAATTCCCTGGGAAGTTGATGATCCGATTGTCCCGGATATGCTGTAGCGAAGCATCGTCAAGCAGTGCCCCCAGGATTTTCATGTAGGCATCAGCAAAATAGTCCACATCGTTGGCCTTCTCTGATATTGCCTTATTGTATGCATTGATCATAGTGAGGACCGGTTCAAATATGCCAAGTTCCTCCTCGTTCTCCCGGTATTCTGTAGCCGGAACCCCATCAAAGCCATGTTCTGTTCCCTCTTCGTCAAATGTAAGTTTCCCTTTGACTGTAAAATACCGCACATGCGTATCATCCGACACGCTCCCGTGCAGTACATTGTCCGAGTCAAGATACTTACGCACGAAATACCTTGGGCGCTCCAGCACAGAGTCATCGTAAATCATGAAGGCTTCCATCGGAGAAACGTATGTAATGCAGATATTGGACTCTTCGTCCGTATAGTACATCTCATACCCTTTCCCGAAGATATCACACAGCTTTGACAGTTCTGCGTTGTTGTCGTCCTGGTCATTATATTGGTCAAGCATCTCCACAAAGGCATTGACCTTCTCGTCATCACTCGTGATCTTTATCGGATTTCCAATAAAAAATCCGTTCATGGTATCAACAATATACTTTGCGAAATTCACAGCAATGCGGTTATCCGGCTTCCACTTCGGTTTGGGATCCTGGTGGAAGATCGGATAGTCTGTCATATAGGCATCCTGGAGCCTGCGGTACCTATAAACTATTTCTTTTGTATGCTTTACAAGAAACTCGGTCAGCTTCTTTTCGTCCAGTTCTTCATCTTTCTGTAAACGAAACAATTTATATTCCTCCTTCCACCGGATTGTAGTAAACGCCGGTATCTATCTTCCGGAGCAGGCTTGCTGCGCTGTCCGGGCTATCATCATGTTCTGCGAACTCTGAATAATCCAGGATCTCGTTGATATACTCCGGATCTGTGTCTTCCAGCCACACAATCTTCTTCCAGTACCTTCGCAGAAATGTAGATATCTTGATGTACTTGTTCATAGACTCGCTGTACGGATCCACCATGAACCCCATCTCAGCAAGCTCTTTTGCAAGGTATCCTTTGTCCGCGTTTCTTTCACAGGATACCGATCCCAGCTTTAAATCCTTATGCAGCATGCGGATCTCTGGAAGGCAATCATCCACGTGCCTGTCCCATCGTTTCCCAAATCCGATAATCTTGCCGTCCTTGGCCTTCCGGAACGCTGTATAAGCCGTCCCGTCCTCTCCGCCATAGGCGGCATCTATGTGAGCCATACCGCCATATATGGCCTTTCTGTCACTGATAAACTGCGGGTTCTGGAACATGGCATCTTTATCTGCGATATGTTTCAGCTCATAATTGGCGGCAAACAGGCTATCAGACATGGACTGGCGGAGCTCTTCCACCTTGTCCCGAGTGATCAGGCCGGTAGAATAGCAGTCGTACTTCCGGACATTCGGCATGATGGATATGGCATCCTCTTTATGCCAGGGTGTCCCGGTGTTAATAAACCGCCCGCCCCGGTTCTTGATATTCTGCAACTCCATGTACTGTGTCTTAGTCCTTTCTCTCTCCGCTTTGCTGATGCGGTCCTTCAGGTTGACGATATCATCTGTCACCACGATATCCGCATGCTTCCCGGTGATGCTAGTCCCGATGCCCAGCCCCACCACCTGGGGGACACCCTTCGCGGAAGTACAGAGGTTGGTATGTATTTCCGAATTGTTCTCTTTCAAGAAATCCAGCCCCGTTCCATAGAGCGTCCTGACAATCCGCTGCATGCACCCAGATCGCAGTATTTTCTGCGTCTGCACCAGCACCTCTGTCACATCATCGTCCGTTTTTCGGAAGAACAAGACATTCTCGTTTGGCATGACCACAGTGTGGATTGCCAGAAACAGTGACAGGTCTGTAGTCTTGTATGATCCCCGGTGTGCAAGGAGCGTCTGGTCTTTATCGGCATAGAGAAAAGACCTCAGCCACTCGTTATGAAGAGTGGTAAGGTCTTTAAAGCCTACCCAATGACCGATTTTATACGGCTCATTCCACAGGAGATTAAGAACCTCCTGCTTTTCGCTGTTCAAAGTATGCCTCCATTTCCTTTATCGAGTCGTCTATGTCCGGAGTATTGATATCCAGCTTATCATTCCACATGCCAAGATGGCGGCCGAGAAGCTCCAAGGCTTTCTCCTTATCATTTAGCCGAACCTCAACACCAAACTTTCCATCCTTAATTCCGGCAATGGCCCGGATCTGCTCATCAGACAAGGAGTCTGTATCCTTGATGCACACAGCTCCCCCTTTCACCGCGGCATAGTCTGTCGCCTTTGAGAAAGCAATGGCCGCCAGTTCCTTGACGACCATGTCCTGAGTCACCTCCGTTCGCTGCTCACGTTCCTGCATGCACTCTGAAATATACTCTTGAACCTTAACATTTCTTAACATCCTAGCTGCCGCTGCAGCAGCCGTCTCGTCCTTCTTCACAGACGGATAAGCCGCCCGGTAAGCCCGAGTGGCATTAAGGTCTATCAAGTATTCATCAGCAAAAATTTTCTGTTTTTTCGTCACTTAGGCTCACCTCTCTCATATTCAAAAAGAAAAGACGCCCTGCGTATGCAAAGCGTCCTTCCTGGCTTCAAAATAGGGATTTAGGAGAAAAGAAAATGTCAATCTTCCACTTCTTTCAGTGTACATTATCTCATTTTAAATCCGAAAAGTGCGAAAAAAATGAAATTACTTTTTCATAAAATTATTGAATTCCATTCTTACTGCGTCCGCGGTGTACTTCCGTCCCATCAGCGTGGCCACTTCCTCCCAGGTCAGCTCCTTGAAGAACTTGTACCGGATAATCCGCTGCATCCGGAAGGGTATCTCCTGCATCCACTCCTCCACCTGCAGCTTCAACTCCTCAGCCTCGGCCTTCTGGGCCTCCAAGATCTGCCTCTCTCGGGCCAGGCGTCCGGCCTCCGCCAACGTCTCCGTAGTCCCGTGCAGGCTGAAGGACCTCTCCTCGTAGGGGAACTCCGGGTTGCTCCCCCGGACCTTGTCCTGCACGACTCTGCGCCTCTTCTCCAGCTTCTTGATCTCGGCCTCTGTCTCCTTTATAAACTCACAGGCATCTATGTAATCACTCAGGACTTTCTTGTCCACTGGCATCCCCTCCTCTCAGTTTCCCGTAACACTCCAGACACATATCGAAATATTCAATCGGTTGAGTCCGGAACTTGTACACGTCTGTCATCTCATGCACTCTCACATGTACCGCCTGGGTGTAGTGTATATCCTTGCCGCACACAGCACATCGTATATGCTTCACGGCTCCACCTCCTTCTTGATGTCGTATTTCTTGGCCAGGTATTTTGATACGTCCTGGACTTCATAAGGCTTCGCACGAAACCTTTTCTTTGCCTTTTCGGACACGTGTTTTTCCTCATCGCTATGAACGGCGTCCCGATCTATCTTGTCTTGCTTTATATTCCTGCCTTTATCAAAATGCCTCATTTGTCGTAACCCTCCTTTATCTCTCGCTCGATCTGGGCGTCCGTCAGCTCAAAAGGTGGCTCGTAGTGCCGGCTAAATATAGCGCCTTTTGCCGTGATCTCCTCGCACCTGATCCACCGTTCCGCCTCATGCACGATGCCGTCTATCATGCACTGCCTTCTGTGCAGGTATCGTTTCCCGGTGACTAATCCGCTCTTATTCACCGCAGTACCTCCTCGCCTTCCAGATAGATAATCCCGTAGGCCTTGCCATCTGACCCCTTCCACAGTTCAACGCTCCCTGCGTACTGGAAAACCGTCTCCTCACCCCGCATCACCGTCAACACGATATCATCCTGCCTCTCCACGGTATTCAGGACCAGAGGCTCCGGGTCCGGCGGCTCTGGCTTTGTTTGTTCTGATGTCAGGACAATCCTTCCCATCACCGCCGTGCACACAATCGCAGCAGTAGCACCCACAGCAATGGCTGCTCTATGTATCTTTTTCATCGTTATCCTCCTTTTTGGTGTATAATATTTACGAGGACCCTGTCTGAAGCTCGCCTTGCACTCCTTTTTTTACCGGCATTGCCTGTGAGCAGGAATGTCTCAAAGTGTTTTTCGCAAGGCCTGCGAGGTAGACCACCGGCGGGAATACTCCTGCCGGAGTTAAGGTCCTCAACTAAAGGTCTATTTATCAGGCATAATCTCCGGGAAATCATTGAAGCTCATCTGTCCCTCCACATCTTTCGCTTCTTCCTCTTCACGTCTCTTTCGTTCTTCTTTGTAGGCATTGTATTTCTGACGATATTCGTAGCTCTTCCCGAAAATGTTCCATGCTGCTTTTACGACATTCGGCTCATAAGGCCTGATTTTCTCCAAATCCTCAACAGCTTTATATGATATCGGACAGCCACAGCACCCAGTTCTGGTCAAGCCATAGACTTCATAGGCATCTGAATACTTGATCCCATAGAAATCCTTGTACCATGCCTTATCAGCATCCGAGACATAATAGAGAGGTCTCAGCCGATATTTTCCATCTCCTGTCTCCGTAAAGCACATGGAGGAACTGTCTTTTCTCGGGACGGACCGCATACCACCTTCATCTCTTCTCTCTCCGGTAATAATCATGTCATAATATTTCTGGGCTCTGTGCGCCACTTGTTTCTTACAGTAGTCGCAGCACCTTGCGCTGATCTGGAATTCTGGTGGGTATTCTGCGATAAAATCTCTCATATACTTTGAAGAATTTATAACCAACTGAATGTTTGGTCTCGGCTCACCGGCGGAATTACAGCAGCATAAAAAATTGATTGTCGTCTCACATCCTGGATACCGTTCTTTCAGTTCCTTTCGCTTTGCCGCTTTGTCTTTTGCATCTTCATATTCCTCCGCAATGGAAAGCGGTATTCCTTTTTTCTGCCATCCTTCCAGTCCGGCGGACATGATCTTCGACACAAACGGGACTCCATATTTTCTCGTAGCAGTGACAATATTTACCTTTGGTCTGTATTCTTCAATCTCAACACCGTACTTTTCGGCTGTCGCTCGTACGTGATCTTTGATGGCTTTCATCTCCAATCCTGTATTAAAGAACGCATATTTAATTGGGGGAAATCCAAATGCTTTTCTCGTGGTTTCCAACAGATGGATTAATATATCGCTATCTGCCCCACCCGAATACGAACATATCGCGTTCGGATGTTCGTATAATCGTTTCGCAATAATACTCTGAATTGCCGTGAATTTTGCAGGCGCGTCAAAGTCTGCATATGCTGGTCTTTCTGTATAAACTCTACTTCTATAAACTTCTTTCTTTGCCATTTCTTCAAGAAGCCCGGTATACCCTTGCCCCGGCCGGAGGCTGGCTCCTTTCTTTGACTTTTTATTGACTAATCTATGACTAAGCTATTTTCCCCCTGGTATCCGGTTTGCCATATGCTTCCCGGACGTTTACGATATAGGTACGTCCGTGTAAATCACGGTTTAGTTACTTCCGGCCTGTATGGCTCTGGCCTTTCCTTCCACGCTATAACGTACTGATCTACAATACCAGGACCATGCCACCAATGACCCTTGCCATATTTATAATGTCTTACATCCTTAACATTCCCAAATTCAGCGGTCACCTGGTATTCATAAAAATCCTGCGATACCGGATTTACTTCTCCTTCCGGCAGCCGCTCCTCAACCGGGATCCATCTGTCATTCATGTGCTTGCGGATGACATCCTTCGCATATCGAATACCACGGATATATTCTCTTGTTTCATCAATAGACCGCTGGCTTACTTCAAATTGAAGTTTTGATAATTCTTTGTTTTCTTCTTTATCTATCTCTTCCAGAATTTTCTCTAATTCCATGTCAGTCCTCCCATAAATCCTTTAAACCTCTCGTAGCACTCACTGCAGAGCACAATCGTTTGTGGTTTCTCTGACTTTATCTGATTAGGTCTCCAGATTTCTATTTTCCCGTAAGCCGTGAGCGTTCTCCACGCTACGCCTCTGTTACAATGTACGTATGACGACTGATATGTATCAGTTATCTTACTCCTACATCTGTCACATTGCATATTCTTTCTCCTTTCGCAAAATCATCAGTTTACTTTCTAAACTCATTTGCCAAAATTTCAAACTGTACACTGTCATGTAGCCTTCCATCCTGTAACTTTGCGATCTGCCGATAATAACCGCATTCTCTTCCACCGTGCTTCTTGATGAAATTCCGATATGCTCTGGTTGCGGGATTTTCTACATAGGCGAACCATGAAATTCTATTCATGTGATATTTCTCGAACAAATCGCAGATTGCTTTGTAAACGTCTCTTGCAAATTCTATGTTCCATCTGTCGAAGGAGATAATTCCGAATTTATCAGCATTCATCGAAACCCAATCGACAGAATATGCTATGTAGCCAATCAGATTATCGCTTTTATCCACACTCACAAAATGATGGCTGTCGTAGTTATTGTCTGGTATTTCTGGAACGCTATCACCTGTCCACCCTGTATAAAACATATTTTCCGACTTATACCAGGTCTTCACATATTCTTCATACAGTTTTTCTTTGTACAGTTGTGCTGGTCTTAACATCAGCTCACCTCCACTAAAAAATCATTTAATTTCCTCCAGAACCTGCCTCAATGCCTCTTGCTCCGAAGTTCTGATATCCACCAGGGCTCTCACGTCCTCATTTGATAGTTCAATCTCTATGTCCTCGTCCTTTAGGATAACCCCTGTCCTCTTTATTTTTTTGAACGGTCCTCTTATGTTCTTTCTCGCAAATTTTCTTCTAACCGGCGGCATGATATCCATAAGTTCATATATTTCCTTCTCGAGCTTATCAATCTTGTCTTTGATAATGTTTGCCACTTCCAATTTTTCCTCTGTCATGACCAGTATTCCTCCCTAAAATTTAAAATTTGAAATTTTAGATTTCAAATTCCGAATACGAATTTTAAATAATCAGTTCAGGGTTATCGAAGATATTTCCAATGATCTCAACCCCTGCGTCATCGTCATATTCAATAATGTCATACAGGCTATTGCTTGGTTCTCCGTCCACGTACCACATGCCATCGTAAAATTCAACATTACCAATTCCTTCATCCATCGAATTTTCGATTTTTACAATATCATTCTCCCATATCCGATTATCGTTTTTGTCTTTTAGTCCGGTGTACTGGCAGATGGTTTCTGGATCAATGTTGCATCGCAGCAAAATATCTGGCGGTTCTCCACATTCTTTAAAAATTTCTACTTTCCCAGAAGGATATATTACCGGGTATCCCTCTACCCACTCACCATTGTCTATCCGCTTTGCTCGAAATAATATCTCTCGCATCTCGCACCTCCACTAAAAAATCAGTTCTTTTTTAATGTATTTTCCTGCACATCTTTGAAGCACTCATCGCAAAGATCACGGTCAAATATTTGGAATGACCCCAACAGCGTATTGCTGTACCCCTTTACTGTATGTCCTCCGCCTCGTATCTCTTTTCCACATTTATCACATGTTTTTTTAATTGCCATCCTTATCTCCTTTCATTATTTAACTCGACCTATCGAGTTATAACTCAATCTTAACGAATTAAGCTATTGCTCTCTTCCGAACGCTCCGCAGTGTATCCGGCGTGCTCTCGGCATAGTACCGGCTTGTCACCGCCGGATTACTGTGCCCCAGGATCTCCTGTATGCTTCCCAGATCCACTCCGCTGTTCTTGAGGTTCATCCCCAATGTCTTACGTAACTTGTGAGGATACACCCTACACTGCATCCCCTCCCGCTTGGCAATCTGTTTGATAATGTTCCGCAGGCCGGAAATCTTTAGCCGAGTATACGGTGCCCGGCAGGCAACGAACAGCGCCGGATCATCGTCCTTCCTGCTGTCTATGTACCGCCGCAGGTAATACCGTGCCACCTCATCGAGATAGATTGTGCGGTATCTGCCGCCCTTCTCCCCGCAGATCAGCACGTCTCCAGTCTGCCAGTCGATGTCTTCCCGGTTGATCTGCACGATTTCCCCAATCCGGGCCCCCGTGCTCCTGAACACTTCCAGGATAGCCCGGTCACGGACTGAGATGCATCCCTCCCGGAGCTCTTCCATCTGCACCGGTCGGAAGTAGTCGATAGGCTTCCTAATCTCCTTAAACGGCTCAATGGCCTCCACCGGGTTGTGAGACACAAATTTTTCCTTCCGCATCCAGGTGAAGAAGGCACTGAGATACCGTCTCTCATTGTTCATCGTGCTGGCCTGGTTCCGTTTCCCGCCTGATGCCACATTCCGGGTCTCGTACTGCCGCAGATAATAATCCACGTCTATGGTGTCCACCTCGGTGAGCGGCTTGTCGATCGCGGCCACGAAGGCCTCCATTGCCCGGATATACTGCTCCAGGGTCTTGGGAGAGAGGTTTCTCTTCTTGATCTTGTACAGTCCCAGGAAATACTTGTTCTGCTCCTCCGTGCTGCGGTCCACCGTGGCAGGAAGCGTTGTGATCCGGTCCATGTTCAGGAACACGAACTGCTCCTCTATCACCCGCTGGAGGATGTCCAGCGTAGATTTTTCCAGGTACATTGACATCTGCAGCATGATATTGTTGATAACCTCTGTCTTTACACTTGCGTTAGCGTTCGTCATAAAATCCTCCTTGTCTCCCAAGGACGGACATGGTATACTGTCCTTAGGTGAGAGCAGCAGATACCAAGTCTTGGCGGACGGTCTGCTGCTTGTTTTTAGTTGTCAATGTACACTCACCCATTTATACACAGCCTTCAGAAGGCTTACTCATTTTTATATCCCAGGAAATCAAATAACGTAGGCGTATCTCTTTCCGCTTCTGCTTCTTTCAAATATCCGACGCCATCACGGAAATAATCCTCATTCAGCTCTATTCCATAGCCATACCGGTTCATTTTCACCGCTGTCATGGGAACTGTCATCAGGCCCCCAAACGGATCAAGCACCCGATTTCCTTCGTTACTGTATCGATTGATGATACGTTCCACGATGTCAAGCTGCAGCGGGCACACATGCATCTGTTGTCTCCTGCGGCTCTGCGTAGTGTTCAGTGTCCGCATCCTGTTGATATCGTCCCACACTTCCAGATCATTCCAGGATCCAGGTGCTACTACCATGAACGTAGCCGGCAGCTTTCCGTCTTTGTCCAAAGCCTCTGCCAGTTTCACATGCTCTTCGTAGCTGTATACATGTTCCCTGCTATACTGCCGGTACACCGCCTGCAGGTTGTCTACAGATATCTCTTTGAGTTCTTCCTTGCTTACCAGCCGGTCCCCGGAACTCCTCCAGTATCCGTGTGCATCAATCTGCCACTGCGCTCTGGTATACTCTTCCTTGCTCTTCTTCACAGGATCATCCGCGTAAGCGTTCGACCGGTCTGACGGGAGCTTACGAAAGAGCAGAACATACTCCGGGCATCCCACACCCATCTTTGAGCCGTCCTTACACTGTTCCGTCCATCCCAGTCGGTAAGTCTGGTTATTCTCCCGAACAACATCCGTGACGACCGTAATCATCCCGAAATACTGGAAGCCATGTTTCATATAGTGTTCAATGCATAATGCATGGAATGGCTCAATTGTCGGCATCCCTGTTCCTGTGGCATTTCCAAAAAGGACCCGGTCTTTCACATGGATCGCCGCCACCCTCCCGGGCTCCAGCACTCTCAACAGCTCCGGCGTCAGATAGTCCATTTGTTCAAAAAACCGTTCTGTATTCTGGTTATGACCGAAATCATTATAGTTAGCACTGTATTCATAGTGGTTCCCGAAGGGAATGGAGGTATGGATCAGGCCGATACTATTGCTCTCCATGCGCCTTACCTCTTCCACGCAATCGTCATGCACCGCTGTGTAATGATTTCCTTCTATCCTCACCGCTTTCACTCCCATCTTTCTTTTTAGTCCCTGCTCCTTCCCAGCGGATGAAAGACCATACTTCTTGACAATTTCTATCATCTTCTCAACCATATGGTTATGGTCTTTCCACTTTCTCAGAAGTGTCTCTTTGATCTGTCTCTCGTTCTCCATGTAGATAATGTCTATCACTACCGGCTCCTCCTGCAGAAACCGATAGCAGCGGTGAACCGCTTGGATGAAGTCGTTAAACTCATAATCAATCCCCAGGAAAATCTCCCTGTGACAGTACCTCTGAAAGTTACAGCCAGATCCAGAAAGAGATTTCTTTGTAGCAAACAGCCGGGTCCTTCCTTCCGAGAAGTCAATCACCCTCTTCTCCCGGATGTCATAGTCCTGCGATCCATAAATATCCACTGTCTCCGGAAGGGCTTTCTTGATCGCGTGTCTCTCTGCCTCTTGATCATGCCATAATACAAAATGATCTCCGGGCGAGGCCTCCACGATCTCTTTCATCTTTTCCACGCGGACATCTATACTATTCCGTTTCACTTCCGCCGCCTGCTTTAATCCAGCCGCCGCATCCGTAAATAGAGTCATCTGCCCGTCCTTTTCTGTTGCATCCCCATAATGTACGGGGATCTCATGCCATCTAACATCAAGCGGAGGAAGGTCATAACCATCATCCGAATATCCAGGATCCAGGTCAGATGGTTTTGTAATGAATAACGCCCATGAGCTCACCCACAGCCAGAACTCATCCTCCATGTTCGGATATAGAGTAAGGTTATTGGCTTTTGTGCTATCCCTCTGGAAGAACCGTGTCAGAGCTTGGCCAGTATCCATCACCTCAAGGTATCCGGCGTAATGGATCAGCTCTTTGTACCGGTTCGGCGATGGCGTAGCTGTCGCCACCAGCTTATAGGGCACACCTTTGAATTTATCCAGGAAGGTCTGATAGGTCTTACTCCCGAAAGATCTCAGTACACTGGCTTCATCCAGCGCCGTAGCTACAAAATAGTCTGGCCGGATATCCCCGTCTCGCACCCGCTCATAATTCGTCAGTACGATCTCACTGTCACTTGCATAGACCTCCTCCATCGTCCGGCAGTATTTCGGCTTTTCATAGCCCAGAAGCTCCACGGCGTCCCGTGTAAACTCCTGTTTTACTCCCAGCGGCAGGACGATCAGTGCACGTCCCATCATCTCATCCGCTGCAAGATGGCAGAACTCTATCTCCTGCACAGTCTTTCCAAGGCCGAAGCTCTCAAACAGAGCCCGCCTGCCGCCTTTCAGCGCCCACACAACCGCATCTCGCTGGTGCGGCTTCAATGCCTTGTTTACTGCTCCAGGATCCACCGCAAAACCACTCTCTGGCGCTATCTCAATCTTTGTTTTCAAAAACTCCAAGTAATCCATATCCCGAAAGGAACCGATGCATCTTCACTCTGGCCAGAGTTCCGGTCTCCTTTCTCTTGTTTTATTTCCAATGCAGCCTGTTAGACTTGTTTCTGCTGTCCGGATTGATCCGCATACACGCCCGGGTCCATTCCGTCCGAAACTTCTCATACTCTGCCAGGCTGTCAAAAAAATTTCTGATCTCAACTGTGGATATCATTGTCTCCCTTACCTCCCTCTATCAGCAGTCTGTATGTATCATCGCTGTACTGCCGCTCCTCGAAGTTACTGAACTTCGTAGCTCTCCGGTTTGCGGCATAGGGCTTTCCCTTATCCTGCTCTCTCGAAAGCCAGCCGTTAACAAACCTCTTTATCCCCCTTCGAGTCTTCCGCCTCTCCTCATTGCTGTTACACCAGGCCCTCATATCACGAAAGGCCTGCCGCACGTCTACAGCCGGGTAAAGCCTGACATACTCCTCGTAGTCATCAAGCGGACATATCCAGTCCGTCCCATCATTCAAAGGGATGGGTTCTACATCTGCATTTTGTGCGCACGCACTTCCCGAATTGGATTTCGACTCTCGAATAGGATTACGATTGGATTGGATTACGGGGACATCTGCATGCATCTGCATGCAATTGTTTTCATGTTCAATCATTTGTCCTTCATCTGGACTCGGATACTTGCTCTTCTTCGCACGGATTGTCTGGTGCCGCTCCCAGGTCGACAGTTGCAGGTACGGTTTTCCTTCTACTTCGTAGTGTCTCACCAAGCCTACCGCCACCAACCTTGATAAGCCGTTCTCGATATTCTTCACCGTGACATCCTTCAGGGGAAAGCATGTCCCTTTTATGATCGCCGGACGCCCGTCAAATCTCCCATAGTCATCGCAGCTGACTATCAGCCGATAAAACAAACATTCTTCAAACCAACTCAGGTCATTAATGCTGTCACTTGTGCGTATGGACTCTTTGATAATTCTGTTTGGCATCTCCTCACCGCCAATCTATCCCACAGTTACGCAATGTCTGCCTGGCGGGCTTTAGGGCCCAACCGATACTCTTCAGCCGGCTTTCCTCCTGCTGAACAAATTTCTTGAGAAGTAGCTGGTCATCGGTCACGTTCATGTCAGGGATAAAATAGCCGTTCCCGTCCTGTAAATTCAGAATAGGGATTTTCCCTCTTGCCTTATGGATGAGAACTCTAACTGCCCGGTCATTAAGTCCAGTACGCAGACTCAACTCTCTTCTTGTCACAGCGTTTTCCTGTCCTGTAGGTATGTAGTCCAATATGTCAAATCCCTTCTTTTCAAGGGATGTCAGATATTCCATCATGTCAATCTGTCCTTCCATCTTCCTCCTTTCTCCCCCGGCGCACAGCGGCCAGGGGAAGTGAATAAGCATATGATTTAGTTTTTCTACGAAGAAAACGGATATATCAGTGTGCTGTGCGTAAAACATGGTTCACGGGTTACGATATATAGAAAAACTCCTTGCGGAAGTCTTCCTCTGTTCCATAGTGTGCTATGTAATATTCATAGCACATTCGCCGGAGGTCCCGGTCGATCTCGCTTGCCTGCCGCCCGGCATGGACACCGTTAGGATGTAGATCCGGCCGGAGTGGGGCGATGAAGCCGTATTTCTCACAGAGCTTTCGCTCCTGACTGGTGTGGCTGAATATATGATGTCTCTCCACACCGTACACTCTCGTGTACATGCAGCGGTCCATATCATCAGTGAAGATGCTCCAGAGCCGTTTCATAGCTCTACCTTCCACTTCTGCTTCATCTCTTCGATCTGGTCCGGTGTCATAGTCTCTATCCCCAGGTCCTTGGCCTCCTGGACAGTTCCATCTATCAGGATGGACATTTCCCGGGTATCATAGGTATGGGAACCTCTGTAAATCTTATAGAATATGACCTCCTTACCATTCTCATCTACGGACCCGATAGCACGGCAGTGAAGGTATTCCTGCTCCATCATCCTTTCTGGTGGCACGTTCGTCTTGATAACAGCCTCCTCCTCGTTGTCCAGTACCTCCGGCTGTCCGTACCGGCCTATGAGGATGTTCTTGCACCGGGCCTTTGATATCCGCAGCTCGTCCGCAATCTTGCCCACAAGGACATGGAAGTAGGCGTTGGCATCCAGAGAGCGTTTCCGGCGCCACTGCTTGACCTCAATGGCCAGCTTGTCCTTATCCTTCAGCCTGTCATACTCGCCGGTAACATCCTCATTAACCTCAAGTGACAGGACCGTCTTCCTAGTGAAAAAATCTATAGAGATATCCTTCAGCCTGCCTGTACATTTCATTACTTACCACCAAATTTCTTTTCGAGGGATACGATCATGTTACTAAGCTGCATTTCTGTCATGTTGCTCCAGTCATATCCATTTGACGCGCAGATCATCTCCGGCTCCAATCCATGCTTTCCGCAGATTTCCTGGATCTTATCCCGTTTTGACTCGACCTGCCGCTTCTCTCCAGAACCATCCTTCGCAGAATTAAACGCATAAACGATCTTGTTCCTTGAAATGCTGTATATGGACAGTGCTGTGATAACGTGGTCGCTATACCTTATAGAGTCAACACGGAAACGGTCTTTGCTTGTCATGATCTCCCTGTTATTTCTGTCTTTCCTTCCGCTCCCGCTGATCGAGCACTTATCCGCCGGGATCCAGATAAACGGAGCCGTGTACAGCTCCCTGCCAATCCCCCAGTTAAAGCAGGCCCTCTTAAAGCTGTCAGATGCCAGGCCTTTCTCAGCCTCTGTAAAACTCTCTTTCCCAGTATCCTCCTTAGAAATCCACTGTTCCTTCTCCTCATCCCAGATACTCACCGTACAGTTAGCATTTTCTCTCGAGTGTGACCTCTGCCAGTTGAGCGGTCCCACAGTCTCATCGAGGATATTCATATCGCACCTTGCATCTTTGTAGAGCAGGAGAGACAGGCCGCTTGTTGTCACGGTAGAGATCCGACAGTCTATCTCATCAGCCCGGAGCGTCCTAAACTTCTCCATCGTCCTCCTCCTTCTCTACGACCCGGCTGGCCCACATATCCGCAAAGTGCAGGATCAGATACAGCGGGGTCTCCTTCCCCTGGATCTGATATTTAAAATTACCATACAGCCCATTGTGCCAGAGTATGGCCTGCTGCTCCTCCTCGGTCAGTTCGATAAACTGAGAGGCAATCGCTACACTCCGCACCTCATGGTCTATGTACAAAAGTTCCGGGTTGGTAACGTAAGGCTTGCTGGTGGACTGATAAGGCTCCGGGTTCGGATTTGCCTTTGTAGCACGCCGTTTAAGCATGTTCGGTATATAGTTAGGTTTGTCATACTGTCCCATCTTCCCAAGGTCATGGAGAAATGCACAGATGATGATGCTTTCATATTTAAGCGGTCCTCCTACCATCTCGTCAAACGCCACCATTGCCTCGTACACGTTGAGACTGTGCTCTGCCAGCCCGCCTTCATGTGAAAGATGATGGCTTGTGCTGCAAGGAGCACGGAAAAATCCGTACTCTTCCATATAATCAACCAGTTCCATCATGCCTTCTCTATGTGTACTTAACAGCAGATCTTTAATACTTCCTGTGTCCATTCTGATACCTCCAATTCTTCCATCTTTCTATTATTCTCCTGACGTTTCCTCATCTCTTTGGCCTTTCCGTCCTGGCAGTCGCATTTCTCACCAGGATCCAGATAACATCCGCATATATCGCACATGTAGTTATACATCGATCTCTTCCCTTTCTCTTTCGAAGTTATCCATCCCGATGATTGACTTAATCACAGACACGTCTACCCAGTTTTCTTTTTCTTTCTGGTTTATGTATTCGATGAGCGCATCTACCTTCCCATCTATACGGCACAGCCTGGCATACTCAAATTCAGAGATATAGATTTTATTGTCCATATCCATTACTCTTCCTCCCTCCGAAACCTTGTCTCCATCAGATCCGCTAGCATCAGGTACTCTTGTGCAAGTTTTCCTTCTCCGTGCGTCTTGCGCACTTTTTCCCGAAACTCGCCCAGCGTCCCATAAAAACATCCACATCTTACTCCTACTCCGCCGTCCTTGATCCGGAAGAAAGTAGTTGTAC
>ERZ1090879.304-NODE-304-length-32078-cov-45.209287_pt1 | contig 32078 bp, 34 predicted proteins | sample MGYA00478472_ERZ1090879 | MGnify/ENA primary metagenome ERZ1090879 (study PRJEB33644, sample SAMEA5815723) | chicken gut metagenome | biome: Chicken; feature: Gastrointestinal Tract; material: Caecum | place: Ireland | collected 2019-01-01 | study: A study of the... | reverse complement strand
TGCGGGAGCAAACGGCGCGCGCGCCAAGCTGGAGTTCGTCAAGGACGCCGCCGCGTTGTATAACCTGATTCACAACAGAGATCAGAGCCTGCCCCTTTCGATGCAAAGAGCTTCAACGATCTCCGCCGCATCGTACACAAGCTCAGGACAGGGGCGCTTTTTATAGTATGCCTCCGTACGCACCTCCGGATTGGGTGCAGTATCCACCTGAAGCCCCGCGCCCGAGAGCAGCTGCCCGCAGTTGATGCTTCCGTGCTTTGTGCGGAAGCGGCGCGCCAGTTCCTGAACCAAGGCATACATCTCAGGCTTGGTCATTCCGGGAAACAGCAGTCCCAGCGTGACCGCCGCACCCGATACCGTGCCGCACGTCTCGCGCAGCCTGCCCATACCGCCGCCCAGCGGGAGCGTCGCCGCTTTCAGCGTCTCTTCGGGCACGTCCAGAAGGTCTGCAAACGCCATCACGACCGCCTGCGAACAATTAAGTCCGTGTAAAAAATTCTCCTTTGCCTGCTGTGCTCTCGTCATTTTACTTTTTCCCTCCGATATGTTATACTGTTGCCATGATCGACATATTCTACACGAGCGTGCCCGTCCCGAGCGAAACATTTGTGACACGCATTTTGCGGGAACGGTACGGAATTTTTGCGCCAAAATTTACGCGCAACGCATACGGGAAGCCATCGCTTTGCAGTACGCCGCCGCACTTCAGTCTTTCGCACACGGGCGGGCGCACTTTTGCCGCCTTCTCCCAAGCGGACGTCGGGCTGGACGCGGAATGGCGGAAGCGTCCCCTTCCGCAGGCGGTGCTGCGCCGACTGAGCGAGGCGGAACGGGAAGAGGATTTCTTCCGTCTGTGGACGGCGAAGGAGGCGTATGTCAAATACCTCGGCGGCTCGCTCGCAGTGCTTTTACCCGCCCTGCGCTTTGAACGGGGCGCCCTCTTGCATAACAATGCGCCCGTCAACGCGGCGCTCGCCTTTTTTGAACAGGCAGGCTGCACGGTTGCCGTCTGTACTGCACAGGCACAACCAGTCCTCTTTCACGAAATATTGCCGCAGAATTAAACGTCGTACCAGACATTCTCCTCCGGAACAAATGCGCTTGCCTCGGGCAGGCGCTTTTTGACGGCCGGGATAAACCGCTCTGCGTTGATACGGTGAGTGATGGGCGGAAAGGCGTCATCGAAGTGATCGATCGTGACGGCCTTTGGTTTGATCGCATCCAAAAAAGGAAGTATTTCTCGATCCATGCGCACCCTGCCCTGATAGGGGAAGAACAGAAGATCGACGCCCTGCGGATAGCTGACGCGTCCATCCATGCCCGCAGAGCCGAAGACCATGACTTTCCTCTCTCCGTCCGAAATCTCGAACGCCAGCACATCGTTTTTTTTGATCCGATAGCGCTTGGCGTCCTTCAGAAGCGAGATACAATCCCGTGCATGCAGCCAGGTACGCAGCGAAAAGACGACGCGGAGAATGGTCGCGGCATCAAAAACGCAGTGGCGGGCGGGAAAAACGCGTACCGTGAACGGACCGACTCTGACCTCGTCCCCCGCCTTGATGAGGCACATGCACGCCGCATTCAGCCCGTTCTTTTTGGCATGGGAGATGCCTGTTGCCGAGACATAGACGGGGCGCATGCCCTCGGAGAAGGCGTCCACATCCGGAAAGTGATCAAGATGCGGGTGTGTGATGAATATCGCATCTGCCGTGCGCGCCTCTGCGAGCGGAACGGGCACAACGCACGAGTATTCCTTTAAATAGGGATCGATAAGCAGACGCGTATTTCCGCTTTGCAACAGAAGCGTCGCCGTGCCGTACCATTTGAATCGCATTGGTTCACTTGTTCTCTCAAGTTCTTCGGGAACACTGTATCAAAGCATCGCTAAAAAAAGGCTGGTCAAAATATCAAAGACCTTCCAGTTCATCCAGCGTCAGTGAAAATGCAGGAATAAAATGCTCGAAAAAATATTCAACCGCGCGCATCTTCTTTTCATGCAGCGCTTTTTCTATCGTCTTTTTTGCCTGTACAAATTCCGCATTCCCGGAACGCAATTCTTCCAGACATTTCAAATACGCCGAAAGCTTGTCCGCCGCCTTGACGAAGGCATATTCTTCACAGTCCTTGTCTGCCTGCAAATATGGATGGATCTCCCCTTTTACAGGTTCCGGCAACGTCGCGGCGATGCGGTCAACGGCAAGCTGCTCCACTTTGGCATATTCACCGTGCAATTGACCGTTGAAGTACTTGACGGGCGTCGGCATATCCCCCGTCATCACTTCACTGACCTCATGATAGAGCGCATAAAGCACCGCACGCTCCACATTGATGTTTCCGCCGTACACTTTATTTTCAATCACGGCAAGAGCGTGCGTCAGAACAGCGACCTGGTGAGAGTGCTCCATGATATTTTCTTCGCGCGTGGAACGCATGAGCTGCCAGCGCTTGATAAACTTCATCCTGTCAAGATATGCGTAGAACTTTTTCATAACTGCTTCATTATACTACAAACGGCGGGAAAAGACAAACATTCTCCCTTGCCAATGTGCGCATCTGTACAATTTTTACGTCGTCATATACAAAATTCTCCAAAAGTATTGAATTTTCCGCACGGGTATGATACAATTGATTTATTGAGGACGCTTGGCAAACAGGCAGCTTCGGGAAAAAATGCATCCCCGGCGGAGTGCATTTTTTGATAGAATTTTCAGGGGGAAATCTTTATGGCAATCAACGTAAAACGTGAAAACATGGGCGTGGTATTTACGCCACGCGACGAGGAAGTATATTCCAACACGTCGGGCGTGCTCTATCCACGCGTCATAGAACTGCATCACGCGGGAGAACTCAACGGCATGCTGCTTGCGACGTTTGATCATTCGACGATCAAAGAGCCGCCCGTTGTGCCCGTTATGTGCTCCAAGGATCACGGCGTGACATGGGAAAAATACAGCCAGATCGAGGACACGCAGAATGGCTACGGCATCCGTTTCCAGCCGCACATCTATGAACTGCCGCAAGCCTGCGGCGATTTGCCTGCAGGAACCATCGTCATGTGCGGAAACTCCGTACCTTTAAGCTTTGCTTCAACCGAATTATCCTTCTACGTCAGCCGCGACCACGGAAAAACATGGGAATTTCGCTCCTCTGTCGTGCAGGGCGGTCCGCCCATTGAGCAGAATTTCGATGCGCTCGGACCCGTGTGGGAGCCGAATATCTACCTGGATGCCCACGGCAGGATCGTCGTCGCGTTTACAGACGAGCGTCCGCATACCGATCCCAGATTCAACCAAACGCTTGCGCTCATTATTTCTGAAGACGGCGGCAAAACATGGGGAGATGTCAAGTACACCGTCACCGTTCCCGACAGGACGCTTCGTCCCGGTATGCCCGTCGTCACGCGAATGGGAAACGGCAAATACATCATGGTCTATGAGATCGTCGGATACCCGAGCTGCGATATCTACTGTAAGCTTTCGGACGACGGCATCGATTGGGGCGATCCTCTCTCGCAAGGCAAGCGCGTCGAAACGAAGGACGGGCTGTTTTTAGGAAGCATGCCCTACGTTATCTGGGTGCCGCAGGGCGGCAAGAACGGCACGGTCATCGTCACCGCCAAGCGCGAGGGCGAACATATCGGCATGCGCGATCCCGGATGGTACCATGTTAACTACAACTACGGCGAGGGGGATTGGGAGCGCATTCCCATGCTCATCACATACAACACCGATACCCTGCAGGCAGGCTGGAGCATGGGCATGACAACCATAATGGACGGGCAGTACCTTATCCAGCTTGCGCCCACCCCCATCAACAAACGACTCATGCAGATTACTTACGGCATTGGCAAGATCGAAGAAGTTTGATAGATTTGCAAGTTATCATATCAAAAAACAGATGCGGACGCTGAGCGTCCGCATCTGTTTTTCCGTTATAAAAACTGCAGCACGTCTACCAAAATCGCGAAACCTAAAAGCAGCAGAAATCCGACGGCGTGAATGATTGCCTCCACCTTTCGGTTAACAGGCTTGCCGCGAATCCATTCGATGGCGGTAAAAATTACCTTGCTGCCATCAAGCGCGGGAATGGGCAGCAAATTAAACACCGCAAGGTTGACTCCGATAAAGCCCGAAATTTCCAAAAAGCCGCGCCCGCCCGAGGATGCGATCTGCGAAGTCATGGAGATGGTCGTCACCGGTCCGCCCAGCGCAGACAGTCCCAATCTGCCCGTGAACAATTCGCCGATGACGCGGAAAATCGAACCCGCGATCTTGAAGGAGTACATGAACGATCTGCCCAGCGTCTCCCAGAAGCCGAAGCGATAGAGAGCGCCCGCGATCTGATACCCTGACTCCGCATCATTCTGAAAACCGAGCGCAGACCAGACGCTGTCCAAATCGCTGCTGTTTTTCACATTGACATCCGTGCGCAGAACAACGGTTATATCCATCTCCTCGCGCACACTGCTTCCATCTGCGTTCTGCCCGACGACACGAGAAATACGCATCTGTACCCGATCCCCCGCCTTCCTGCCATTGAGAATGGTCGCAAGATCAGTGGTAAGATACAGCTCCTGTCCGTCTGCGGCGAGCAATACATCATAGTCCTGCAGGCAGTACTCTGCGGAAATCTCTGCAGTCGGTTCCGCTTTATATACGGCGACCATGGTCTGCCCGTAGGCAAAAAAACAGACGATTATAAGCAACACTGCCAAAAGATAATTCATCAGTGCGCCCGAAACAAGCACGATGATACGCTGCCAGCACGGTTTTTTTGTAAAAAAACCGCTCTTATCAACCGTCTTTTCTGTTGCCTTAGGTTGAATTTTTTGGGATACGTCCTCTGTTTCTTGCACCAGTTCCGGAAAAGGTTCGCCGGAGGGCGGCTCCTCCTGCGTTTCCTCCTCCAGTCCGTCCTCTCCTGCAAAGGCGCAGTATCCGCCCAAAGGAATAAGGCGCAGCGCAAAGACCTGCCCCGTCTTTTTGGATTTACGCTTAAACAGAGCAGGTCCGAAACCGATGGAGAACTCGTCGATCTTGAACTTAAAGATTTTTCCCGCGATATAATGCCCGAGCTCATGCACGGTGATCATGACGAGAAGAATAAGAATGGCGAGCGCGATCGAACCGATCGTGCTCCATACGTTAAGAAGCAGATGATCCATAAATGAAAGCTTTCGCATGCGCACGGGCGCGGGCATCCGTTTCGGCAAGCTGATCGTAACTTTCCGCGTTCTCACGCGCAAACGCTCCGAGCGCATCCTGAATAGTGTCCGCAATCGCCGAAAAGGTTATGCATCCCGCAAGAAATGCCTGTACTGCGATTTCACCTGCCGCATTAAGTACGGCAGGCATTGTTCCGCCTGCACGTGCCGCATCGATTGCAAGCGTGAAACAGGGAAATTTATCTTCGGGAAAAGGAAGAAAGGACAACGTTCCGATCTGCGTCAAATCAAGCATGGGCGCACACGGCAGACGTTCCGGGTAGGTCAGCGCGAGCTGGATAGGCACACGCATATCGGGATAACCAAGCTGCGCAAGCGCCGCGCCATCCGAAAAATACACGAGCGAATGCACAATGCTCTCGGGATGCACAACGGTCCCTATCTTTTCCAGGGGCGCCCCGTATAACCATTTTGCTTCAATGACTTCAAACCCCTTATTGAGCAACGTCGCGCTGTCCACCGTGATTTTAGGTCCCATCTTCCATGTAGGATGATGCAACGCATCACGCACGGTGACATGGGCAAGTTCCTCTTTTGACTTATGCAGGAAGGGTCCGCCGCTCGCCGTGAGAACAAGCTTTTCAAACGCAGCGTCACAGCGATAGGAAAGACATTGAAAGATGGCGGAATGTTCACTGTCCACGGGAACGATCTCCACGCCTTTTTCCTTTGCGGCGCGCATGACAAGTTCCCCGCCGCAGACTAGGGATTCCTTATTGGCGAGCGCGATTCTTTTACCCGCCTCGATCGCCGCAAGCGTATATGCAAGCCCGGTAAACCCGCCCGCCGCGATCAACGCGACGTCGCAGCCGGCAAACAACTCCGTCTTATCCTTCACCGCTTTCACACCCGCGGGCGGGTCAAACGGAGCTTCGCAATATGCAAGCAAAGGACGAAACTCCCGACACAGCGCAATCAGCTCCCCTGCACGTTTTCCGCATGCGAGCGCGGTAAAACGAAAACGATCGGGATAGCGGCGCACAACGTCCGCCGCCTGCCGCCCGATGCTGCCCGTACAGCCTATAAGTGCAATGTTTGTCATAATTTTTAAAATGACGCCCGCCATGCGGCGGGCGCAATCACTGTATTTTATGCGGGAATCCCCGTGATCATGATGCGGATAACAAAAATGAAAGCCACAATCAGACTTGCATAGAGCGAAGAATCGATCCTGTCAAGGACGCCGCCGTGTCCCGGAAGGATATTCCCCATATCTTTGATACCGAGCTTCCTCTTGAATGCACTCTCGACAAGATCGCCAAACTGCGAAAAAGCCGCAATGACAATGCCGATCCCGATAAAGAAAGGTAATTCATACCACGGAAATTCCGGTGCATGCAGCGTAAACTGCGCAAAGCCCGTCAGTTCTACACAATGGGTGAGACCATAATAAATAAAGAATACGGCAAGCCCGCCCAGCGCACCACCGATTAGCCCGCCGAAACCGCCGATGAGCGTCTTGTTGGGACTGACATGCGGCGCGAGTTTTGCAGGGAAACGCCTGCCAAACGTCCTGCCGAAAGTATAAGCAAGCACATCCGCCATGGGCGCGACGACAAAGACAAGTGCGATCGCCGCATCCGAATAGTAAGCCAGATGATTGCAGACGGACATAATAACGAGAAATACCGAGGGATAGAGGTAAGCGATAAGCGTGTATCCCACCGATTCCAGGCTCATGCGCTCGTGACCATAGACAAGGATCCCGAAAATAACTGCGATACCGAGGATAAAAACGACAAGCGCGGCATGCGGAGCATAATTGCGACCCACTGCCTGCAACGGATCCTGCGGAAATCCGACCCCGAGATAATCGGTAAAAATCACATCCGTCACAATGTAGACGATCACACACAGCTGCGAAAATACGACTGCGGCAATTTTTTGCGATTTGTGCAGTTTATCCCCGAATGCGCGGATCATTTCATAAGTCCCGCAAACGGAAAAAATCAGAATCAGGACATCGAACACCAGTTTATGCACAAGTATTTTGCCCACAAAAAACGCAAGCAATACAAGGGCATAAACCGCACCCGTGATGATCCTCAGTTGCGAATTTCCGAGCCGAGCCTTTTTTTCCGGCACGGACGCCGCAGAGGGCGTAGGTTGCTTTTCTTCCATAAGTTGTCTACCAGATACCCCGACAAAATCCCTTTCTCAGACAAAGGGCTATGCCTTCCCAAACCTGCGCTCACGCCGGGAATATGCTTCGATCGCCTTGTCCAGTTCCTTATCGCTGAAATCAGGGAAAAGAACATCGGTAAAATATAATTCACTGTACGCCGACTGCCACAGCAAAAAATTGGAAATGCGAAGTTCTTTCCCGGTGCGGATTAGCAGATCCGGCTCGGGGAGATCTCCTTCCGAGAGCATCGAGGAAAACTCCTCCATCGTCACTTCCTTTCCCGCGCGCACGGCGGCATTGACCGCAGCGAGAATATCCTGCCTTCCGCCATAACCGATTGCGAGCACGAGCGTGCCTCGCGTTCCGCCTGCCGTCCTTCTTTCCCCTGCCTCGATAACATCCACGATATCTGACGGGAGAAGAGACCTGTCTCCGATAACCCGAAGCTTTATATTTTTTTTGCGAAGAATTTCCGCATTTTCCGGAAAATATTCACGAAGAAGCGAAAAAAGCCCATCCAACTCCTCTTTGGAACGAGACAGGTTCTCGGTAGAAAGCGCAAACAGAGTGCAATACCGCACGCCGCGATCGAAAATATGCTCGGAAAGACCGATCATACGCTTCATGCCCGCGCGGTGTCCCGCACTGCGCGGCATGAGCCGCTTTTTTGCCCAGCGCCCGTTGCCGTCCATGATAATGGCTATGTGCGCGGGAAGATGCATCTCGCCCATCAGATGGTGAGAAGCTCCTTCTCTTTTGCAGACACTGCTTTGTCGATCTCTTCGATGGATGCGGCAATTTTCTTTTCCACATCCTGCTCGCAAGCCTTACTCTCGTCCTCGGAAAGTTCCTTCCCGGTCTTCATCTTTTTGAGAGACTCCATCGCCTCGCGGCGAACATTGCGAACCGCGATCTTAGCTTCTTCTCCCAAGCGCTTGATCTGTTTTACGAGATCTTTTCTACGCTCTTCGGTGAGTTCGGGGAATACAAGGCGAATCACATTGCCGTCGTTGGTGGGATTAATGCCGATATTGGAAGCGAGGATCGCCTTTTCGATCGCCTTCAGGAGCGATTTATCCCAAGGACTGACGACGAGACATCTTGCGTCCACCGCGGCAATGTTGCCCAGCTGATTCAAAGGACTCATACCGCCGTATGCCTCGACCTGGATCTTATCGAGAATGTGCGGATTGGCGCGTCCTGCGCGCACAGCGGCAAACTCGTCCTTAAGGACGCTCACCGTCTTTTCCAATTTGTCCTCAAGAATGAGGAAGATCTCTTCAACCTGTTCGTTTTCGATCATATCATGCTCCTAGATAGTTATTTCTTATTCGTTGGAAATAAGCGTCCCCAATGTTTCACCGCAGACCGCACGGACGATAGAATCCTTTTCAAAAAGTGCGAAAGCAAGCACAGGGATGTTGTTTTCCATACACATGGTCGCCGCCGTCGTATCCATCGCCTTCAATCCTTTGTTGATGATATCTCCGAAAGTAAGATGATCATACTTTTTCGCAGCGGGATTGACGGCAGGATCGCTGTCATAGATGCCGTCTACGTTTTTTGCCATCAGCAGAACGTCGGCATCAATCTCGCACGCACGCTGCGCGGCTGCCGTGTCCGTCGAGCAATATGGATTTCCGGTGCCGCAAGCCATAATAACGATGCGTCCCTTTTCAAAATGATGCAGCGTCTTTCTGAGAATATAGGGTTCCGCGACCGAAGTCATGATAAGAGCCGTCTGAACTCGCGTAGGGATCCCGCGCTGCTCGATGGCGTCCATCATCGCGAGAGAGTTCATGACTGTAGCGAGCATGCCCATATGATCGGCGGTCGTACGGTCCATGTTGGTCCCCTGCCGTCCGCGCCAAAAGTTCCCGCCGCCGATGACCAATCCGATCTGTACGCCCATCTCATGTACCTTAACGAGCTGATCGACGACCATGGAGACCACATCTTCGTTGAGCCCGAACCTCTGACTTCCGGCAAGCGCCTCTCCCGAAAGTTTTAACAAAATTCTTTTATACTTCGGCGTCATCCCTTTCTCCTCATTCGTCGGCTTACGCCGTTTTTACAAGTATAGCATAATGACGCAAAAAAAGCAAGACGAAATCAAAAATACTTTACGCCAATATCCTCATTCCTTATCAGGCGTATTGTCCTGCGGAGTGCAGGTTTGCTCTTCGCATTCCTGCTGCACGGGATGTTCTTTCGTCGCATCCCGCATTGTTTTGTCCTCCTCTTTTTCCATGCTCTCTCGGACGAGCGGGACGGAATCCGGATTCCTGCGCGAGGAGAGGGACGGGAACGCCTTCAGCAGACGTTTTGGCATCTTCTTGACGATCTCGTCGATGCGCGCCTTCGCTTCCGCCCTGCGCGCCGCTGTCTTTTCGTCCCATGCCTCTTTTTTCTCCTCCAGCGTTTCCCTGACCTGCGACGTCTTCTTTTGGGCACTGTCTTTGACCTGCTCTACGCCCTTCCGAGCTGCGAGCGTCACGGCGGCGACCTCTTTGCCGATCAGCTCCGATCCCACGCGCATCGCCTTGGCAAGTTTGTCGATCTCGGCGAGTTTCTGATTGAGTTTTAAGACCTGCAGAACGGTGAGGATGACATCGGCAAGCAGGATCGCCGCGCCGATGCAGACGAGCACGGTCCCGGCAATTTCTGTAAAGAGCATGGCAAACTTTCGGATGAGCGGATGCAGGATGCTGATGACGCAAACAGCCGCGATCCCCCAGAGCAGGGAAAATTCCAGGCAGATGTATCCCTTGAAATTGAACCTGCGCTCCGAATAATCCCACCATTTATCGTGAAAAAAGGTCTCCAACAGCCAGCCTGTGACAAGTTCCAGAAGAGTGGGCACGGCGATGCCGACCAGGAAAACCGCCCACATTTCTTCGGCGTATTCGCCGAGAATAAGAAGGATCACGACAACGCCGGCGCCATAGATGGGACAGACGGGACCGTTCAAAAATCCGCGGTTGACAAATTTGCCCGTCTTGATGGCGTGAAAGGCAACTTCGCACACCCAACCGAGAAAAGAATAGATGAAAAAGTATGCAAATACCTCGTACAGCGTCAGCGTATGCAGATAGATGTGATACATAATGCACTCCTTAGGCATACTGTGTTAAGAGTATAACATCTCGGTCTGATAATGTCAAGTACTCAATCAACCTTTCCCGAAGTCGTCGCGATCTCCATTTTGAAGTTCGGATCATTTGTACGTCTTACGATGTAAATCGCAAAATCATAACAGAGCCGCCATGCATTTTTACACGGCGGCGCGCTGTCATGTTGGTCCAACGGTCGGATTCAGACAACCGAAACGACTGTATTGGAGCGAACCGCTCGTGCGGTGTCACGGAATCACACGCTCCTCATTGACAAATAATCATCCACGTGCAAAGCACGTGGTTTTTATTTTTCGGGCATAGCCCTTGTTCACTGGCGTAACGCAAATGCGTTTTTTAGTTGGCCTGCCAGCCATGCATTGGTTACTTGCTACCCGTCAACGGGTCTCTCGGGTCAAAGATGCTCAACTGGTCTGCTTCCTTGTCCGTCTTTAACTGATTTGCTACATATTCTTGTATCGCTTTCGCATTCTTCCCTACAGTATCCACATAATATCCCTTGCACCAAAATTCGCGGTTTCGGTATGCGAATTTCATATTTCCCCATTTTTGAAATATAATCGTCGCGCTCTTCCCTTTCAAATATCCCATGAATACCGAAACGCTCATTTTGGGCGGGATACTTACCAGCATGTGGACATGATCCGGGCACACTTCTCCCTCTATGATTTCCACTCCTTTCCATTCACAGAGTTTTCTTAATATCTCCCGTACTTCCAGCCTGTGTTCATCATAAAACACTTTTCTGCGATATTTGGGTGCAAATACGATATGATACTTGCAATTCCATTTTGTATGTGCTAAACTGTTTATGGTATTAGATGAGTCTTTCATTTTAATATCCTCCGATTGTGTATTCCTTTTCTGACTGGCAGGTCAGTTCTTATTTTACACAATCGGAGTCTTTTTTTCAAGACTCATCGGTAAACCTCTTTTCAACCACGCGACTATCGCGTGGTTTTCTTTATACAAAAAAATTCCCGAGACGATGCCCGGGAATTTTCATTGATTTGTGGATTACTTCTTCATTGCCTCTACCTGCTTCGCAACTTCCTCGGAGAGATCCTCGTTCTTCTTTTCGAGACCCTCGCCGCGGACGAAAAAGCAGAACTGCTTGACGGTGACGCCTGCGCCCGCCTGAGCGAGCAACTGCGCGATCGTGATCTTGTCGTCCTTGACAAACTTCTGATCCATGAGGCAGTTCTCCTCATAGAACTTCTTGATCTTGCCCATAACGATCTTCTCGGCGATGTTTGCGGGCTTGCCCTCATTGAGGACCTCCTGCATGAGAATGTTCTTCTCTTTTTCAAGCGTCTCCGCGGAAACCTCTGCCTCGGTCATGTACTGGGGCTTTGCGAATGCGACGTGGAGCGCAACGTCGTGCGCAACCGCCTTTGCTTTCTCGGTGGGTTCGCCCGCGAAGTCGAGCATGACACCCATCGTGCCGCCCATGTGGATATAGGTTTCCACGAAGCCCTCAGACTGATACACGGTAAAGCGGCGAACGGAGATCTTTTCCCCGATGACGGCGATCTGCTCCTGGATGTAGGTTTCCACCGTCTTGCCGCCCATGTCGCTTGCGAGGAGCGCTTCGACGTCTGCGGGCTTGACCGCCGCGATCTGCTTTGCGACCGCGTCCACAAGTTCCTTAAACTTATCACCCTTCGCGACGAAGTCGGATTCACAGTTGACTTCAACCAAAACGCCCGTCTTGCCCTCAACGAGCGCATAGACGATGCCCTCCGCCGCGATCTTGGATGCGCGCTTGGCAGCCTTTGCGATGCCGCGCTCGCGAAGAAGGTCTGCCGCCTTTTCCATATCGCCGTCCGCGTCCACGAGGGCGCGCTTGCAATCCATCATACCTGCGCCCGTCTGTTCGCGCAGCTTCATTACGTCCTTTGCGGTAAATTCTGCCATACTTCTGTTCTCCTTGTCAAGTTACTCTGCGACTTCCTCTGCCGCGGGAGCGGATTCCTCCGCCTGCTCGGGGACGGGCGTCTCGCCCTGATTTGCCTCGATGACCGCATTTGCAATGACGGAAGAGATGAGTTTGATTGCACGGATCGCGTCGTCATTGCCGGGAATGACATAGTCGATGAGGTCGGGATCGCAGTTGGTATCGGTGATCGCGACGATCGGGATGTGCAGCTTACGCGCTTCTGCAACGGCGATATCCTCATTATGAGGATCGACGATGAACATAACGCCGGGCATACCGCGCATCTTTTTGATGCCGCCCAAATTCTCCTGAAGTTTCCCCATCTCCTTCTTAAGTCCGAGCACTTCCTTCTTGGGAAGCAGGTCGAACTCACCGGATTCCTCCATCTTCTCCAGCTTTTCGAGGTAATCGATACGGGAGCGGATGGTCTTGAAGTTGGTGAGCGTGCCGCCCAGCCAGCGGGAGTTAACATAGAACTGACCGCAGCGCTCCGCCTCCTCCTTGATCGCGTCCTGCGCCTGGCGCTTGGTGCCGACGAACAGTACGGACTTGCCCGCCTTGACCTGCTCGACAACAAACGCATACGCTTCCTCGATGAGCTTCGCCGTCATTTCAAGGTCAATGATATGAATATCGTGACGTGCGGCGAAGATGTACTTCTTCATCTTGGGATTCCACTTTCTCGTCTGATGTCCGAAATGAACACCTGCTTCGAGAAGCTGCTTCATGGTAATAACTGCCATAATTCCTCCGTTAACCTCCCCGCGCAGCGTTGTTTCCGCCCCAGATCCGCATGAACATGGTATTTACGGACACGGAGAGCGGCGCATTTGCGGGTGTGATTTTGTTCGCTTGTACGCACAAGCGTTGGTATTATACCATACCACAGCATTTTTGGCAATTACTTTTTGCGCACTTTTACAAAAATATGAGAAAATGCGGCGCACATTCCGTGCGCCGCATTCCTCATCGTTTAGCTCAAAGCCGCAAGGATCTGTTCTTCCAGTTCCGCCTCGGTCATACTCCCCTGCTTCTCAAACGTGATCACGCCTTCCGCATCCACGATATACGTCACGGGGATCGCTGTACCGCCGCCCATCAATTCATAAGCCGAGCCGGCTCCTTCCTGGGGACAGTCGAGCGCGAACGTAATTTTGTAGTCATTCCACGCCTCGCCTTCTCCGCCTTCCCCGAAGAACAGTTCGTAAGAAAACGCCGTGTCGTAAGATGCGCCTATGGCAACAACTGCCACTTCCTCGTTATACTTTTCCGCAAGCGCGGCATAATAGGGCATTTCCATCTTACACGGCACGCATGCCGTTCCCCAGAAGTTGACGACTGTCACCTTCCCGCGCATCTCAGAGAGCGTAAACGTACCGCCGTCCTTGACGTCCACCGTAAAATCGGGACTGACGCTGCCCACGCCGGGATTAACCGTGACCGTGCAGGTCGCACTCGTCCCCCCCGTCGTGACCGTGATCACTGCTGTTCCAGCACTTTTTGCAATGAGCGTCCCTGTCGTTGAAACGGAAACAACATCACTGTCCGAACTCAACCAATAGAGCTGCATCAGCGGTTCCACTCTTGCGGTAAGCGCGGCACGATCGCCGATCTCCATCGTAAGTCGCTCAGGCTCAACCGTCAGACTGTTCGCTTCGGGCGGCGTTCCGATAAGTATAAAGCAGTTTGCAGAACTGTTGCCGGCTGTAACGGTGACAGATGCGGTACCTTCACTCACAGCCAAAACGTAACCGTTTTCATCCACCTGCGCCACGGAATCATCAGACGAACTCCACTCCGTTGGTGCGGCGCCTTCAGGCGTAACGGTCGCCTGCAGCTGCACGCCCTCGCCGACTGTCAGTGCCGCATAATTGCGATCGAGCGAAACGCTTACCGCCGTCTCATCCGACGGTGCGCACGCCGTAAGAGATGCAAGCGCCAATACTCCGGCAAGAAACAGCGCCGGAAAAATCTGTCGTTTTCTCATTATCGTATCCTCCGCAGCGCACAACGCGACGTCATCGTCCTCATTGTGAATACATTGATTATACCGCAAGCGCGGCGCGGGTGTCAAGCAAATATTATACGGCGGCGATTACGCGCCGCCGTAAATACTGCTGTTTCTGCCGCTCCTCCTCTTATTCCGCATCCGCACTCTCCGCGGAACCGTCACGGCGCACCGAGACGACCTGCGCAATTTTCGCAAGAAGCGCGTCCTTCCCGTCGCCCGAGACGCCCGAGACGGCGATGACGTTGTCCGCGCCCAATCCGAAGGCGTTCGCTACGGCGCGCGTGCGCTCTCTGACCTTCATACGAGAGAGCTTGTCGCTCTTGGTCGCAACAATCGTAAACGGCACGGCGTGGTAGACAAGAAAAGAGACCATCTGCATATCGTCCGCCGAGGGATCGCGGCGGATATCCGATAAAAGAAAGACATGCGCGACATCCTCCTTTCTTGCAAAAAAGGCGTCCAGCGTCTTTGCCCACTTTGCCTGTTCTGCCTTGGAGACGGCGGCATAGCCGTAGCCGGGGAGGTCGGCAAGCCAGAACTCGCCGAAATCGAAGTAGTTGACGAGACGGGTGCGCCCGGGGGATGCGCTCGTCTTGGCGAGCTGTTTGCGCCCCGCAAGCATGTTGATGAGCGTGCTCTTGCCCGCGTTGGACTTGCCGCACACCGCGATCATCGGTTTTTGAGGGCGCAGGAACTGATCTTCCCGCGCGGCACTCGTCAGAAATGTCGCATTTTTAACTTGCATAGGTAAGCCCCGTAACTGCGGTGCGGAACACCTGATCGACGTCGCTCACGCAGATAAAGTTGATATTCTTGCGGACGTTTTCGGGGATTTCCTCCACATCCTTTTTGTTGTCCTCGGGAATGATGACGTCGCGGATGCCGATGCGGCTTGCTGCCATCGCCTTTTCCTTGAGCCCGCCGATGGGCAGCACCTTACCGCGCAGCGTAATCTCACCCGTCATCGCGACGTCGCGGCGGACGGGCTGCCCGGTAAACGCGGACAGGATCGCTGTCGCCATCGTGATGCCCGCAGAAGGTCCGTCCTTAGGCGTTGCGCCCTCGGGTACATGAATGTGAATGTCGCGATGTTCAAATGCCTCGTCAGAGATACCGTACTTGTCTGCATGGGCGCGGATATAGCTGATCGCGGCGCGGGCGGATTCTTTCATGACGTCGCCCAGCTTGCCCGTGAGGAGGATATCCCCCTTGCCCTGCATCGCGGAAACCTCGATCGTGAGCGGCATGCCGCCGACCGCCGTCCAGGCAAGCCCCGTCGCCGCGCCGACTTCATCCTTTTCGCGCATATCCTCGTCACGGAAGAAGCGCTTGCCTCCCAAAAAACTCTCCAGATTGTGCTTGTTGACGATGATCCTGCTCTCCTCGCCCTTGGCGATGCGCACCGCTGCCTTGCGGCAGACTGTGCCGATGGTGCGTTCCAGCGTTCTCACGCCCGCCTCCATCGTGTATCCGTCAATGATCGCCGCGAGCGCGCCGTCCGTGAAACGCAGGTTCTCCTCGGTCAGCCCGTTCTCTTTGCACTTTTTGGGAACGAGGTAACGCTTGGCGATCTCCTCCTTTTCCTCGGGCGTGTAGCCGGAAAGTTCGATGATCTCCATTCGGTCACGCAGAGGACCGGGAATGGTGTCCAGCGTGTTCGCCGTGGCAATAAACATGACCTTGGAGAGATCGTACTCTACCTCAAGATAGCGATCGCGGAAGGTGGAATTTTGCTCGGGATCGAGCACCTCCAGAAGGGCGCTCGAGGGATCACCCCTTAAATCGGAGGAGATCTTGTCCACCTCGTCGAGAAGAAACACAGGATTGATGGAGCCCGCATTCTTCATCTCGTAGATGATGCGCCCGGGGATCGCGCCGATATAGGTGCGCCGATGACCGCGGATCTCCGCCTCGTCCTTCAGACCGCCCAGACTCATGCGGACGAACTTTCTGCCCAGTGCCCGCGCAATGGACTGCGCAACGCTCGTCTTGCCAACGCCGGGAGGACCGACAAGGCACAGGATGGGCGCCTTTAACTCCCCCGTCAGCTTGAGAACGGCAAGGTACTCAACAACGCGCTCCTTGATCTTTTCCAGTCCGAAATGATCGGCATTGAGCACCTTCTCGACGTCGGATAGCTTTTCCGTGTCTTTGGTCTCCTCCGTCCAGGGAAGATCGATCAGCCAGTCGGCATAGTTGCGGAGCACGGTGTATTCGGGCGAGGAAGGCGGCATCTTGTCCATGCGGGCAAGCTCGACGAGCGCCTTTTCTTCCACGGCCTTGGGCAGGTGCTTTGCAAGGATCTTTTCGCGCAGACGAGCATTTTCCTCGACGTCGTCACCGAGTTCCGCATGGATCGCCTTGATCTGCTCGCGCAAATAATACTCCTTCTGCGATTTATCGATATTGCGGCGGACGTCCTGCGCGATCTTACGCTCCAGGCGCCCGATCTCCAGCTCAGTGTTCAGACACTGCTCGAACAGTCTGAGTCGTCTTGTAAGCGTCGTCTCCTCGAGGATCTCCTGCTTAACAGTATCCTTCAGACGCAGATAGTGCGTGCAGATATTGACATAGGCATCGGGATCGGTGACGCCGGTCAGGGCGCTGTCCAGTTCCTTGGCATTGCGCGCTTCGCTGGAAACGATATCCTTCACCATTTCCTTTGCCGTACGGAAATACGCCTCTTCGAGCGACGGATCGCCGTGGATAGAGAACAGTTCCTCTGTGACGGCGTAAATGTAGCCGTCCTCCATGCGGAAAGTACGCGCAGCGGCGCGGTACTCGCCCGCCACAAATACGCGCATCCTGTCCCCGGGGAGTTTTGTTGTCTGACGAATGACGCACACCGTGCCGACAAGCGCGAGATCCTCACCTTCCGGGAACTCTTTATCGGGATCGGCCTGGCGGGTGACAAAGACATATTTATCATTAGCGCTTGCACGCTCAACGGCAGCAAGCGAGACGCCGCGTCCCACATCGAACGCGACTGTCGTATCGGGGAAGACGACCTGAGTCCGCATGGGGATAACGGACAGGATTTTAACTCGTTTTTCCATAAGTATTACCTCCATAGGGGGTGTTTGACGGTCTCTCCGAAGGGACAAACCTGCCATTGTATCTATTTATCACACAAAGCGGGCGCATTCAATCACCCGCGCAAAAAATTTTACGCGTTGATCGCCAAACAAACGCAAGACCTCCGCAAAATACGCGGAGGTCTTGCACAAGTTCAGTCCTGTTTCTCGAAATCTTCCTTGCCTACGCCGCAGAGCGGGCAGGTGAAATCATCGGGGACGTCCTCCCACTTGGTGCCGGGTGCGATGCCGTTATCGGGATCGCCCGCCGCTTCGTCGTACTCGTAACCGCAGACGGTACATACATACTTTGCCATACAATAACCTCCGTTTTTCGCCTTGACGGCGTCAGTTTTGTTTTACGTCCCCGGCAACCAGCTTACCGAGGGAGACAAGCGCCTCGCGGCTTTGTTCATTGACGGCGGAGAGCACCGTCGCCTTTTCGCCGATGCGGCGCATGTTTTTCATTGCGGAAAGTTCCGCTTCCATCAGCGCGCCCGCCTGCGGCGCCCACGACCCGTTCTCGACGATCGCGTACGCACGGTTCTGCCAGGCGTGTTCTTTGAGATCGGCAAGCAGCTGCTCCATGCTGATAAATATGCCGTTGTTGTACGTCGTCGAAGCGAACACCGCGTGCGAGAAGCGGAACGCCTCGCTCACAAGCTCGCTGATATGGGTGACGGAGACGTCGTACGTCCTGACCTTGACGCTCTCCTGCGCGATGGCGGAGGCGACGATCTCCGCGGCGTTCTGCGTGTGGCCGTACACCGACGCATAGAACACGGCAACGCCCTTTTCCTCGGGCGCATAGCTGCTCCAGGTCAGGTATTTTCCGAGGTACCACCCAAAATCCCTGCGCCAGACGGGACCGTGCAGCGGGCAGACGAGGGAAATTTCCAGCCCCGCCGCCTTCTTTAATACGTTCTGCACCTGCACGCCGTACTTGCCGACGATGTTGACGTAATACCTGCGCGCATCGTCCAGATAATCCTGCTCAAAATCGCATTCATCCGCGAAGATGCTCCCGTGCAGCGCCCCGAAGGTACCGAATGCGTCGGCGGAGAACAAAATCCCGCCCTCTTTGACATACGTCATCATGACTTCGGGCCAATGCACCATAGGCGCGAGGACAAATTGCAGCGTATGCGCGCCGACGGGGAGCGTGTCCCCCTCCTTGACGAGCCTGACGTTACCCGAAAAGCCGAAGTAGTTCTTCATCATCGCCGCGGCCTTCTGCGTCGTGACGACGGTGACGGCGGGATAACGCTCCAGCACTCGCTGCAGCGTCGCCGAATGGTCGGGTTCCATGTGATGGACGACGACGTAGTCGAGCGCCCTGCCGCCTAACGCATGGGAAAGGTTTTCAAAGAAGAGATCTCCGACCGCCTCATCCACGGTATCAAAAAGAACAGTCTTTTCGTCCCTTAAGAGATAAGAATTATATGAAACGCCGCGGGGGACGGGGAAAGCGCTCTCAAACAGAGCGATCCTCCTGTCGTTGCCGCCGAGATAGACGAGATCTTCGGTAATGGAAATACAATTTTGCATGAAAAAAGACTCCGAATGCATTTTCGCGGACAGTATACCATATTTTTCCGAAAAAAGCAAGTCAATCGCAACGCCTTTTCCGGCAGAGCGCCACAAAGCCTACCCTCCCCCGACGGACGCAATCCCCCTTCAGACAGACGGACGGGAAGGCAGCAGCGCGCGTACGCCCTTGTTGATGAACTCACTCATCTCGTCGGCGAACTGCTCGACGGGCGGGCGTTCCTCGGCGCGCAGCCGCGCCCTGAGGCATGAGATGCACCCCGAAGAGACAAACAGGTAAAAATCGGCGAGCTTCTTGGGCGGGACGTCCCCGACCGCCGTCCGATAGTACTCCGCGCAGAGCTGCCCGCCCAGTTCGACGAAGCGCGCCGCGCCGCCCGCGTTGTCCGCGGCAAGGAGGAGCTGACAGAGCTGCTCGTTCTCCTCCAGCAGGGCAAAGACGGTGCGGCAGATGCGCCGCGTGGACTGCAGCCCCGCTTTTTCCTCCAGCGCGCCGCGCAAGGCGGCGGAAAAATCGGCAAGGAACTTATCCTCCAGCTTTTCGTTGAGGTCGTAGATGTCGGTAAAATGCGCATAGAAGGTGCCCCTGCCCACGCCCGCAAGGGAGCACAGCTCGCTTACCGTGATCTTTCGGAGCGGTTTTTGCCTGCGCAGCTGTAAAAATGCCTCGATCAGCATCTTCCTGGTCAGCCTGACGCGAAAATCTCCGTCTTCAATCTTCATGGAATTGTCTCCTTCGGAACGATTTCACACAATGTGTCCGGCAACGGACATGCGTTTCAAAATTGAACGGACACCGTCCGTCCCTTTTGTGATATACTATAGATGAAAAGAATGGGTCGGTGTATGCGAAAAGAGATGTTGCGCGGCCTTCGGCCTTACGCCATAATTATACCACCGATCTCTTCCGTTTGCAACAGGGAGGTGCAAAACAATGAAAAAAGTATATCTCATTACAGGCGCGGCGGGACACGTCGGCAGCGCGCTGTGCATGCGGCTGAAGGAGCATGGCGAGGCGATGCGCGCACTGTGCATGCGGGGCGAGGACACCACTCTCGTGCGGCAGCTTGGCGCGGAAGTATTCTTCGGCGACGTGACGCAGCCCGAGACGATGCGCGATTTCTTCACCCTGCCCGAAGATTGCGAAGGAATACTTCTGCATTGCGCGGGCGTTGTTGAGATCGCCGACAAACATTCTCCGCTTGCCGAGAAGGTCAACGTGGAAGGCACACGCAACGTTATGGCGCTCGCAAAGGAGTACGGCGTGAGCAAGATCGTATATGTCTGCTCCGTCCATTCCATGCCCGATCTCCCCAAAAATATGATCAAGACGGAGATCGACGATTATGATCCCGGGCGTGTGGAAGGCGGATACGCCAAAAGCAAGGCACAGGCGGCAAAGGAAGTCCTTGCCCTGACCAAAGAAGGTCTTCCCGCCGTCGTTGTGCTGCCGTCGGGCATCATGGGTCCTTACAGCGGAAAAGGCAACCACCTCGTACAATTTGTCAAAAACTACGCCAACGGAAAGCTCCCCGCCTGCGTGAAAGGCGGCTATGACTTCGTCGACGTGCGCGACGTCGCGGACGGCATCCTTGCCGCCGCCGAACACGGAAAGATCGGCGAAAGTTACATCCTATCGGGCGGATATCATTCCCTGAAGGAAATGCTCGACACACTGCGTTCCGTCACCCACGGCAAAAGAGTCATTACCGTACCCCATTTTCTGGCCATGGCGGCAGCGCCTTTTGCAGTTGCCCTTGCCAAGCGCAAAAAACAAAAACCGCTGTTTTCGCCATATGCGCTGAAGGTCATCTTGGAAAACGGAAACTATTCGCATGAAAAAGCGACGCAAGAACTCGGGTATAACCCGCGCAGTTTGGAAGAAACTCTCTCCGATACTGTTGATTGGCTGAAAGAAACAGGCGAGATCAAGGAAAAAAGAACCGGGATGCGCCGCTCACGGAAAAAAGTACACGCTTAGCCGGATTCAGCAAAGGCGTCTGCGCACAAACGCGCCGACGCCTTTGCTTTCGCCCATTTACAGGTCTGCTGCACTCGTTTTAAAAATTCGTGCCGTTCCATCCCCAATCGGAAACGGGATGATAGGTAACATACACACGGTCCGCGGGAATCCCGGCTTCGGCTGCGAGAATATCGCATATCTCGCCCGTCATGCGCTCGTAGTCCTTGGAGGACGCCGCACCGAACAGACTGACCGAGACATATGCACCCTTTTCCAGCTTCCTGCCCGCAAAATACAGCGTCTCAGCGGAAAAACCGACCATGAGATAGCTCTCGGGCTTGTGCAGCACGGCGATCGCCCTGCCCAGTTTTGCCTTAACGGCGTCCATTTGCGCGTCCGTCAGTCGTTCCGTTGTTCTGCAATCGATAAATGGCATATCATGTACTCCTTCCGCGGCCTTCCCGCGGCATTTTTCAATTTTCTTTTTTATTGGTCATCAAACCCCGCAAATATCTCGCGGGCGATCTCCCGACGCTCGGCGGGCAGTCCTTCCAGATAGGCAAGATCGGTCTCGCTCAGCGCGTCGACGACAGCTTCGCATGTCGATCTTTCCTCGAGATAGCGGTGCAGCTGCAGGATCTTCCCGTCAAAATAGCCGCGTCCCGTATTGGGATAGTTGACGTTCACGCGCTTTCCGTCCGAGAACGTGACCTCATAGCAAAATACGTTCACCTCGCCCCGGCTGTTATGGCTGATATAGATATGCACGCCTTCGACGTCCTCATATGCGGTATGCGTCTCGCCGATCTCAAAAAAACCGGAGCGGCTGATGCCGTTCTCGTCGAAACAGGCATAAGTTTCGTTCCCCAGCGCGAAGAAGGGAAACCCGACCGCAAAAATGATGAGGAACATCAGAATGCCGCGTTTCCAGCCGTCGCGCCGCGACGACGCGCCCAGCTCGCGGCGAAGCGCCTGCAGCGAGATCCGCGGAAAAAGATGCAGCGGAAGGACGATCCCGACCAGGACGAGCGCCACCAGAAAGACGGCGAATACCCCGCAATAGAAGGAGCCGAAGAAGAGCAGCGTCCGTCCGCGCGTGAACAGCAGCAAGATGCCGTACCCGGCGCCGCCCAGTGCCGCGCCGACCGCAAACGCACACACGAGAAACGCTACGGCACGGAACCCGCCGCGCCCCTTCGGCGCGGTGTCCGCTTCCGTCTCCGCGTCGGCGCCCTCGTAGCGCGCCGGATCGCGCGCAATATCCGCAAGCCGGCGCACACACAGGGCAATGATGACGACCCAGATGACCGCCATGACGGCATAGTATGCGATATACATCCCCCTCTCCTTTGAGGCAGGACAAGCCCTGCCCGCGCCACTTTTCTTGTCTATTATAAGACAGGGAGCGCCGCTTGTCAAGACGCAAAAAAAAGAGGGCTTCAAAGCCCCCTTTTTCATCACCCAAATATTTTTGCAACGTTCAGTCCTCTTCCGGAACGCCGAGCAAGGCAAACATCGTCTCGTCAAAGCGGACATTGAAGCCGTCGAATCCGGTCACATAGATGCACGGCTCACCCCCTCGTTCTACGACCCCGCGTGCCCGGAGTTCCTCTCCCGCAACCGAGGGCGAGCGCGTCTCCTCATACTTGAGCGTAAAGTCGCCCCTCGTTACGGTCACGGCACTGTCAAGCTCAAACGAATCGTACGAGTATCCGCCAAACGGAACATCCATACGCACCGTAACGGAACCATCCGACGTAACGCGCATCAGTGAAAAAGCATAATAGCCGTCTGTGAGCCCCTTCTTTTGCTCCTCCACCGCATAACTCCAGCCGTCCAGCACGAGCGGGAAGCCGATCGCCTCCTGCCAAGCATCCGTCAAGGCGTCTCCCGCTTCCCCCGGCGCGGCAGGCGCATCCGCCCCGTCGTCCATCGGGACCGAAAGCAGATCCTCCCGATCGCCGCCCGTCCCGATCCATTGCGGCAGAACCGCCGCAACCGTGATCAGGCAAATGGCGGCAAGCGAGCCGACCGAGGCAAGAATACGCAGGCGGCGCCGTTTGTTGCGCGCCGCGGTGAGCTGCATATTCCCCTCAAGCTGCCGCAAAAACGCACGGTCGCCCTCCGTCTGTATCGCACTGATATCCGCATGCGCCGATTTTTTTAATTTCTTCCGAATTCCCATACCACTACTCTTCCGATACCCTTCCGGACCCTACTTTTTCGATCTCATTCATATAGACGCAGCATACAGGCAAACTGTTACAAAATTTTTTTGAGTTTCTGATATGCCCTGCTGACCTTTGCGCGCACATTGGCATACCCGATGCCCGTTTCCTCCGCGATCTCCTTGAGAGAATACCCCTCCCAATAGTAGAGATATAAAATGTATCGCGCATCCTCCTCCAGCGTTTGAAGCGCACGGCGCATCTCCGCATTGACGATAGTTTTGTCCAGATCGAAAGGCGCGGCGAGCCGGTCAGACAGCTCCGCTTCAGGATGCGAGGCCCGCAGGACATCCTTGGCACGGTTGTCCGCCAGCTTATACAACCACGAAGCGGGGTACTCGATATAGGGCTGATCGCCGCAGGAGAGCAGCTTCAAAAAAACATCCTGCGCAATGTCCTCGTCGCTGACGAGCGAGCCGAACCGCCGCCGGACATGCGCTTTCATCGGAAGATAGTACTCCTCGTAGATGCTCTCGAGCGCACGTTTATCGGTCGCCATTTTTTTGAGTTGTCGATTAAACTTTTTCGCATCCATTTTATCTTTCGCCCGTCAGTTCCGTAAGAATGCTTCGCTCCTGACAACTCCCGCATCAGCGAAAACTTGTCTGTATCAGATATTATAACAGATCTTTGTCGATCTTGCAAGCGCCGAACGAAAAATGCGCCCCGCAGCATCGGAAAGATGCTGCGGGGCGCACCTATCTGCGCCTATTCTGCCGCCCGTTCCCCCAATGCACGGCACTGTTCAAGCGCCGCGTCATCAGGCGTATTGTTGCAGATCAGCCCGTCGGCGATCATCTCACCGCCGGCCGCAGTAACGCGAGCCTGCCATATGCGCATCCACTCGCCGTCTCCCCAGTCATAAGACCCGAACAAACCGACCTTTTTGCCCGAAAGTCCGCTTTCAATGCCGGAGAAGAAAGGTTCAAACTCGTTTTCCTCCAACTCCTCCGATCCCATCGCCGGACAACCGAAACACAATACATCGCTCCGAAGCACGTCCGCGCTCGCTGCGCTCACAGGATAAATATCGACCTGCGCGCCCATACCTTTTGCGCCTTCGGCAACCGCCGCCGCCATGGCCTCCGTATTCCCCGTACCGGACCAATATACAACAGAAACTTTCATAACATCCCTCCGATATTTGATTTCAGCCCACGCCAAAGATCTGCGCGAGCGATTTTCCGCTTTGCATCATGCGACATATGGATGACGAACAGCGTCGATAACGCTCAAACGTTTTTGCAGCCCTCGTTTCGTCTCCGTAAGCCTTCCAGCAGCCGCACAATCTCCCGCCATGCGGATCTGCCATAAATCCCCGTACATCTGCCAGAGGATATCCCAAAAATACTCCCACTTCATGCGGAAAGACATCTCCCTGCATGCGCGCCCGCAACTGCGACACCGCTTCTTGTGCGCTCCCATAGCGATACCCCAATGAGAAAAGAAATTCACGCACTTCCTTCGAAAAGAGCACCCCTCTCAGCTGTTCCCCATGGTAGACATACACCGCGATCCTTTCCCTTCTTTCTCTCATGACGACAAAGGAAAATCCGCGGCAGCGAAATTTATGTGCAAGAAATCGCATTACATCTTTTCCATCCCTGTGCAATGAGACAAGACTTGCAGGTTTGATCCCCGCAAATGTCACGCCGCAGTGCTTTCCGATTACATATTCTGCTTCGTCCATGATGCCCCTTTTAAATGTTCGCATATGCGAACATTTGGAATTAATTTTAGTTCGCATATGCGAACCTATAACATATTATACAGAAAAACAATAAATTGTCAACCGGATTTTTCCGAAAAAAGAAAAAAAATACAATTTATTTTTCTTGTTGCCGCCGTGTAAGAGCAATTCTGATCCGAACTTGTCCTTTTGATTGACAAAATTCAAATGGCGTGTATAATAGAATAAAAATGAACATGTGAGGGTAATTATGAATGAGAGTAAACGCAGAGTCCCAACGCTCATCTTCAATGTTCTCTTTGCATTAATTTGCGCGGCGGCGATCGTTATGTACTTCATCTCTCCCGTTTGGGAACTGGAACTGAAAGCGAAGATCCCGACTGAAACGCTGCAAAAAGCTCTGGGAGACAGTGCGGAAGACCTTGATATTCGCGAGACGCTTGGGAAGGAGGAAGTTGAAGTCACGCTGGAGCTTTCCATCAACTCTGCCGATCTTGCGGCGGCGGTCATTCAATGGGATACTTATCCCATGGTAGAAAAGATCGCAGACAAGAACGTAGATTCCGTACTGGAACAGCTTTCGGGAGACATCAACGCCATTGCTAAGGCAATGACGCGCAACAATACCAAAGAGACGGTCAAATCTCAGGTCAACAACCAGCTCAGGGAATTTTTCGCTTCTTCCGGTGAAGATAAGACGGACGAGCAAATCAACTCGATTCTGAGCAACGCCGGTATTACCGATGAATACATCGATCAGCAGGCGAGCAGACTTGTTGATAGCGTTTTTGAAAACGGCTCCACGATCGACGCTGTCTGCGATGAATCCGTTGCCATAGCTGAGGACGTGATCGCACAGCTGAAAGAAAACGATCCGGAACAGTTCTCCGATCTGGAACTGACGGAAGAAATTGAGACCGCTATCCGTGAATCAGTCTCGTCTGCCATTTCCGACTATGCCGACGAAAACGGCAACATCGATCCGAATGATGCAATCAACGCTTTTCTTCTGAACAGTTTGAACTCTTTACGGGAAAATGCCGATTCACAGGGTTCGCCCGGGGACACGCCTTCTGACTCCGAACAAACCGCCCCGTCCGAAGAACCGACCGTGATTCCGGATGCTGCTGCGGCAAAAAATTATGTCTGTGCTGCGGCGGACAGCAATCCCACAGACTCTGTTTCAGATGAAGAACTGCGCGCAGAGACCAAGCAATTCCTCATGGATATGGTTTACGGAGAGGATTCGGCAATGACCGAAACCATCCTGACATTCAGCTTTCTCGGCATCGGTATTCTGCTTGCCATTTCACTGCTGAGTTGGGCTTATCTGCTCCTCAAGATCATATGTAAGACATTCATGAAGAATTGCTACGTCAAGATCAAGGCGCCGGTTATCTTCGGGTGGTTCCTGTTCCTCTTTTTGATGCTGTTGCCCAATCTTGCGCTGAATGTGCTTCCCGGCATGCTTACGAACACCCTGCCTGCAGACATCCTGAACATCTTCGCCATGATTGCCGGTACGACATTCTTCTCTTCGGCAATGTACGCGGCGATTGCTGTAGCAGCACTCATCGTGCTGTGGATCCCCTACCGTATCATCTGCAAGCCTAAAAACAACTGATCAGAAAAACGGAGCGCTGTTGCGCTCCGTTTTTCTATGATCACATGATTTGCCGCGCGGCGCGTCCTGAGGACGCGCCGCCATCATCGTTTCTCTCCGTCACCGACCGTCGAGCGCCGCCGCGAGCGAGAGGGCAGACAGCAGCGCCCGTCGGTCAACTTTTACATAATAGGGTCGCTCCCAACAATTTTTGCGCATGACGGGCACGGCGCATCTGTTCGATTGACCGCCAAACGTAAACACGACATCAACGCCGCCTGCCTCCCCGAGCGGACAATAGGAAGTTTCCCCGCCCTCCCGATCGCGAAAGAGAAGCTGCAAATGTACCGCCTGCCCCTGTCTGTGCAGGCGCTTTTCGATGCGTCGCAGCGCTCGCATCAGTTTTTCCAAGCTCAACTGCGTGACAAATTCCGTGCGCTCGGCACACCGCGGGCAAAAAAATACCTTGTGGATAAACTCACACGCGCCGACCATCTCCCCGCCGTCGCTCCCGGCAGAAAAATCGAAGTATTTCGCCTCCTCGCTATGCGGATCCACGATCCTTCTGTCGGTGAGGGTCGTCAGCTTCTGTCCGCATCGGAGACAGCGATGCTCCCCGAAGCGCACCTTGAAAGGATTTCCGAACTGATAATATTTTCGATTCATTGCCGCCTCATCAATCGCTTTGTCATACTCATTATAGCATGGGAAAATTGCGCTGTCAATGACCAAACTTTGCGCCAGCCGAAAAGACGCAAAGAGCGCCCGGGCGATGCCCGGGCGCTCTTTGCAGGGATGAACTCCCCTTAGTTATTGAAATATCTCTTGAGAAGGCCCGCAAAACCTGCACCGTGACGCGCCTCGTCCTTCGCCATCTCGTGGACGGTATCGTGGATCGCGTCATAGCCGAGCTCCTTCGCACGCTTTGCGATCGCGAGCTTGCCCTCGCATGCGCCCGCTTCAGCCGCTGCGCGCATCTCGAGGTTCTTTTTGGTGGAGTCGGTCACGACTTCGCCCAGAAGTTCCGCAAACTTTGCTGCGTGCTCCGCTTCCTCGTAAGCATAGCGCTTGTAAGCCTCTGCGACCTCGGGATAGCCCTCGCGCTCAGCGACACGCGCCATTGCAAGGTACATACCGACCTCGGTGCACTCGCCCGTGAAGTGTGCGCGCAGACCCTCCATGACTTCCTTGTCCTCGACGACGCCGTCACCGACGTGGTGCTCGCAGGCATAGGTGGGCTTGTCCGCAACGGGCGCAAACGTCTTTGCGTGGCAGACAGGGCATTCCATCACATCATCGGCGACGATCTCGCCGCAAACAGTACATCTCTTCATAAATCTTACATCTCCTTTTTTGATCTTGGCTGTATTATATCATAAATGAGATTGAATATCAATAGTTTTCAGAAAATTTTTTCAAGAAATTTTTGGAGCTCCGGGAAATCCTTGACAAACACCTTCGCACCCGCCGCCTCCAACTGTTCGCGCGTGCGGTACCCCCACAGGACGGAGACGCCCTGCATCCCCGCATTCTGCGCGACACGCGCATCCGTCTCGCCGTCGCCGACAAAGGCACAGTCGGCGGGGCTTACCCGCATGGAGAGCGCCGCGTACCGTGCGAGCGAGGGATCGGGCTTGCAGGGAAACATTCCCGAATCCCCGCCCACAAAGTCAAAGAGGCCTTCGGGGAAGAACTGGGCGACAATGCGCTCGGTCGCGTCCTGCGGCTTGTTGGTGACGATGCCGAGCTTGAGCCCGCGCGCCTTGAGGGCGGAAAGCGTTTCAAGTTCGTCCGGAAAGAGGCGGGTCAGGGCGTTGCTGCTTGTGGCAAACGCCGTGCGGAACTGCCGATAGCATTCCTCGACGTCTCCGGCGCCTGCAGGCAGGGCGCGTTCGATGAGTTTGATGGCGCCGTCGCCGACATAGGCGCAGGTCTGCGCGTAGTCGATGGTCGGATAGCCGCGCGAAACGAGCATGTCGTTGACGCATTTCTGAATATCGGGGACGGTGTCCAGGAGGGTGCCGTCCAGATCAAACAAAACGGCTTTGAGCATCACATTTTCTCCGGGACGCCGATGCCGAGCAGCGTGAGCGCATTGGTGAGTGTGGTGAGCGTCGCCCACGTGAGTGCAAGGCGGAATTCGCGCACGGCAGGCTCCGCCTGCATGATCTTGCAGTCAAAGTAGAACTTGTTGAACAACTTTGCGCAGTCCACCGCATAACGCGCGATGAAGGAGGGCTCGTACTTCTCCGCCGCCTCGCGCACGGTATCGGGGAAGTCGGCGAGCGCCTTTAACAGCGCAAACTCCTCCTCGCACGGCTCGCCCGCGGGCGCATTCGCAAACGCGACGCCCTCCGCCTGCGCTTTGGCAAGCACGGACGCGGCGCGCGCGCAGGTGTACTGGACGTACACGCTCGTCTCGCCGTCAAAGTTGAGCGCCTTGTCGTAGGAGAAGGTGATGTCCTTGATCTTGTTGTTATACAGCGCGCCGAACATGACCGCGCCCACGCCGACGATCTCGGCGACCTTGTCCTTGTTCTCCAGAGCGGGGTTTTTCTCCTCCAGAATGGCGCGTGCCTTCTCGACGCAGCGGGTGAGCACGTCCTCCAGCCAGACGACCTTGCCCTTGCGCGTGGACATGGAGCCGTCCTCTAAGGAGACCATGCCGTAGGCGACGTGCACCAGATCCTTTGCCCACTCGTAGCCCATGAGCTCGAGCACCTTGAAGAACTGCTTGAAGTGCAGGTTCTGCTGATATGCGACGACGTACAGGCATTTATCAAAGTCGTACGTCTTTTTGCGGTAAATCGCCGCGGCGAGGTCGCGGGTGGCGTACAGCGACGCACCGTCCGAGCGCAGAATGAGGCAGGGCGGCATGCCGTACGGCTCCAGGTCGACGATCTGCGCGCCGTTGCTCTCCTTTAAAAGCCCTTTTTCCTTGAGTTCTTCGACGACGGGCGCCATCTTGTCCGTATAGAAGCGCTCGCCCGCGTAGCTGTCAAACCTGATATGCAGGCGCTCATAGATCGTCTGCACATAGGCGAGCGTCAAAGACTTGAACCAGTCAAAGAGCTCGTTCGCCTCCTTGTCGCCGTTCTCAATGAGACGGAAATACTCCCGCGCCTCCGCCTCCATTGTCTCGTCCGCCTCGTTGTTGAAGCGCACATATAAATCGTTGATGGCGTGGATGCCGCCCTTTTCTACTTCCTCGCGGTTGCCCCATTTCTTATACGCCGAAATGAGCTTGCCGAACTGCGTGCCGTAGTCGCCGAGGTGGTTGATGCCGACCGCCTTGTAGCCAAGGAAATTATAGATGCGGTAGAGTGCGCCGCCCAATACCGTCGTGGAGAGGTGCCCGATATGGAAGGGCTTTGCGATATTGATGGAGGAATAGTCGATGCAGATGACCCTGCCCGCGCCCATGTCCGAGCTGCCGTACTTCTCCCCCTCCGCGCCGATACGCGCAAGGACGTCGCGGGCAAGCCCCGCCTTGTTGATCTTGAAGTTGAGATAGCCGTTGACGGCACTCACTGCACTGATGACGTCGTCGCAGACAAAGTCAGATTTGAGCGCGTCTGCGATCATGACGGGGCTCTTGCGCATGAGCTTTGCGAATTTGAAGCAGGGCAGCGCGTAGTCGCCCATCGTGGAATCGGGCGGAACGGCGATGGCGGAGGCGATCTCCTCCGTGCTCATGCCGTCGATGTTGAGTTTCTGTGCGATATATGCTTTGTAGTCCATATTCGTGTCCGTTTTCTTTTTTGCATATTTTACCATAAAAAATTGCAAATGGCAAATAAAAGGGTTTGCGAAAAAGCAAGAAAACGATTATAATAAAAGAAGCTGTGACTCGCCGCTTGGCTTTGCGACCGATTATAACGCGGCAGACCCTTTCGTCTGCTTCGCAGACACCTCCCCTAAAAATCCTGTGTATTTTCAGGGGAGACAAGAAAAGCACATCCGTCTTTTGCTATCATTCACGCCGCAAGCAGGGGTCTTGGCGACGTAAGGAAAACGTCGCCTGCGGTCACGGTTTTTGACGGCTATGTCAAAAACCGCAGTTCACGGCGCGCGCACGCCATACTATGGCGATGCGCATATCGCGCCGTTCACCCCTGCGCCAGCGATACTCAATTTGTCGCTTGCGACCTCAGCAGGTGAATTGACGCGAAGTTATCCTGTAAGCCCTTAAATTTCGCGTCAAGAGGGCAGCGCCCTTACCCCTCACGGCGAAGATTTTTGCCTTTGCAAAAAGATTCGCGTGAACATTTTAGGAGATATTTATGAAACTCGGTGTTGTAGGACTGCCCAACGTGGGCAAATCCACCCTATTTAACGCGATCACGCACGCAGGTGCGGACGCGGCAAACTACCCCTTCTGCACGATCGAGCCCAACGTCGGCGTCGTCGCCGTGCCGGATGAGCGCCTCGATAAGCTCGCAGCGCTCTACAACAGCAAGAAAGTCACGCCCGCCGTCATCGAATTTGTCGACATCGCGGGGCTCGTCAAGGGCGCAAGCCACGGCGAAGGACTGGGCAACAAATTCCTCTCGCATATCCGCGAAGTGGACGCCATCGTACACGTCGTACGGTGCTTTGAGGACGAGAACATCACCCACGTCGAGAGTACCGTCGACCCCATCCGCGACATTGAGACCATCAACTTAGAGCTCATCCTTGCCGATATCGAGGCAGTCGCAAAGCGTATGGACCGCATTAAAAACGCAGCGCGCGGCGGATCGGACAAGAATGCCGCGACGGAATTTGCCTTTTTACAGAAGCTCTCCGCGCACCTCGAGCAGGAAAAGCCCGCCGGCTCCCTGTCCGTCACCGAGGACGAGAAGGAGATGCTGGACAACCTCTTTCTGCTCTCCGCCAAGCCCGTCATCTACTGCGCGAATATCTCCGAAATGGACATGGGCGCGGGCGAGGAGGATCTCCCCCTCGTCAGAATGGTCAGGGAATATGCCGCGGGGCACGGCGCGGAGACCATCGTCGTGTGCGCCAAGACGGAGGAGGAGCTCTCGCAGATGTCCCCCGAGGAGCAGGCAATGTTTTTGGAGGAGTTCGGGCTCAAGGAGAGCGGGCTTTCCAAACTCATCAAGGCGTCCTATTCGCTGTTGGGGCTGATCTCCTACCTGACGGCGGGCGAGAAGGAGACGCGTGCGTGGACCATTCAGCGCGGCACCAAAGCGCCGCAGGCGGCCGGCAAGATCCACTCCGACTTTGAAAAGGGTTTCATCCGCGCCGAGGTCGTCGACTGGGAGACGCTCCTGGAATGCGGAGGGCTCGCCGGCGCCCGTGAAAAAGGCAAGGTGCGCTCGGAAGGCAAGGATTACGTCATGAAGGACGGAGACGTCGTTTTATTCCGCTTTAATGTATGAACCATAAGCGCCCCGCTTTTCGGAAAGCGGGGCGCGCGCTTCTCGTATTCTGTGATGAAATCGGCGCCCCCCCCCCCAATAGGGGGGGCGGGTTTTGAAGTTTTGGGGAGGCCCGTTTGAAACAAGTGTTGAAACCCCATGAACCCCAACCAGTT
>ERZ1090879.303-NODE-303-length-32094-cov-7.203096_pt1 | contig 32094 bp, 33 predicted proteins | sample MGYA00478472_ERZ1090879 | MGnify/ENA primary metagenome ERZ1090879 (study PRJEB33644, sample SAMEA5815723) | chicken gut metagenome | biome: Chicken; feature: Gastrointestinal Tract; material: Caecum | place: Ireland | collected 2019-01-01 | study: A study of the... | reverse complement strand
AAAAAACTGCCCATAGTCTTTTTGGCTTGTCTGACCGAAGATGAGCTTTCGGCAGAATTTGCCGGTAGGGGGGCAGCAGTAATAATTGACTCCTCTTCTGCACAGTCTAGGTTGCAGGAGGGGATTTTTTATGCCCAAACATCGTGTGCGGCGCGCCTTGTTGGCCGTGCTGCTGCTTTTGGCGGTCCTGGCAGGATGTCTGCTGTCGGCCCTGCGCGCCGCGTTGCCGGATACTTTTTATAGGAGCGCTCAGGAAGCGAAGGAACCGTTTCAAATTGCTTCCATGCCATGGATCACAGTACAACAGGATTCCGGGGAAGTAGCCCGGGCAGACAATACCAATCCGGACAAAAGCCGGAACGTGACGTTGGCTCTGTTTGGCACCATTCCGATCAAAACCGTGCGTACGGTGGATACGCAAAGCCGCAGCGTGCAGGTATGTGGTACGCCTTTTGGCATCAAGATGTTTTCCGACGGGGCACTGGTAGTGGCATTCTCCGATCAGTATACGGTGCTGGGAACCGAGAATCCCGCAAAGGAAGCGGGACTTAAACTGGGGGATCTGATCATTTCTGCGGGAGGGCAGGCGATTCGCAGCAACGAAGAACTGACCCGGGCAATCACAGCTGCGGGCGGTGCGCCCCTCAGCCTGGTCTACCGGCGGGATGGCCGGCAATACACAACGACCCTGACCCCGGTGGCGGATGCGGCAACGGGGGCGTATCGTGCCGGCATTTGGGTGCGGGATTCCAGCGCGGGAATCGGCACCATGACCTTTCTCGACCCGCAGAACGGTACGTTTGCCGGGTTGGGCCATGCGATCAGTGATACCGATACCGGCGCGGATATTACGCTGCTTTCGGGGGAAATTGTGCCGGTGGTGATCACAGGCTGCGTCAGCGGTACGGCAGGAAGTCCCGGAGAATTGCGGGGCGAATTCTCGGCGGCTGCGGCGGGTACGGTTCTGGCCAATGATTCTACCGGCGTATACGGGGCTTACAGCGGTACACCGGCGGGGGAAAGCCATGAGGTGGCACAGCCCCAGCAAATCGCCCTGGGGGATGCGGAAATCTGGACAACGGTTTCCGGCAGCACACCGCGGCGGTACAGCGTGCGGATCGAACGTGTGAATATGACCAGCAGCGACCCGAACCGGAATCTGCTTCTCAAAGTGACGGACCCGGAACTGTTAGCGGAAACCGGCGGCATTGTACAGGGAATGAGCGGTAGTCCCATCGTACAGAATGGCAGACTGGTGGGGGCTGTTACCCACGTCCTTGTCAACGATCCCACCCGCGGGTACGGTATTTTCGCCACCACCATGCTGGAAAAAGCGGATGCGCTTACTTGGTAGGCTGGCGTTCTTCTAAAAGAAGGAAAAGGCGTGCTGCATTGTGGCGAAACTGGAAGAAATGGAAAAGTATTCCAGACAAATGGGGCGCGTTTGGATGAAAAACTTGCCAAAATGGTATAAAAATTCGCGAAGAGAAGGAAAAAACGAAAAAAATACAAAAAATGAGTCGAACGAAACTTGCTCGAAGGCGGAAAAAAACTGGAAAATCCTCTTGCGATAGCTGGAAAAATATGGTAAAATTTCCATCGTAAACGAAACCCGGCAGGCGGAACGCCCGTGCACAGATCGCACGCCATCGCCAAAATGCCCGGGACCCGAGATATGTCTGGAGGATATGATGATGGAAAAGATCAAGTTCGTGATGACCGATACCGGCGCGCAGGTGTCTGCTCTGTGCCGCCAGGCATTGGAAGCCAAAGGGGTCGCGGTGACTGTATGCGAGAAGAACGGCGACAAAGCACTGGAAACGCTGCTGAACGTGCACCCGCAGGCGGTACTGCTGGATGCCTTTATGCCGGACCTGGATGCGATCACGGTGAAGCAGCGCTATGAGGCGCAGAACACCAGCGGCACGCGGACTACCTTCTTTGTGACGGGAGCCTTCCAGAGTGAGGAAATCGAACAGGAATTGCTGGATAACGGCTTTTCCTTTTTCTTTGTCAAACCCTTTGACGAAAGCGTGCTGGTCAGCCGGGTGCTCAAAGCGGCCGGCGGCAATACCCGGCCGGCGGCCAGCTCCCAGGATTCAGACGAACTTACGGTCACCGAGATCCTGCATCAGATCGGTGTGCCTGCACATATCAAAGGGTATCAGTTCCTGCGTGACGCGATCCTGCTGACCACCGAGGATCACGGGTACATCAATGCCGTTACCAAGCGCCTGTATCCGGAAATTGCCAAGCGCAACGGCACAACGGCCAGCCGTGTGGAGCGTGCCATCCGTCATGCCATTGAAGTGGCCTGGGACCGCGGCGATGTGGATACCCTCAACAGCTATTTCGGGTATACGATTCATAACCTGCGGGGCAAGCCCACCAACAGTGAATTCATTGCCATGATCGCGGATAAAATCCGGCTGGATAAAAAACGCCGTGCATAAATGCAAAGGGCCAGGCAGTCTTTGGGGACCGCCTGGTGTTTTGCTGCCTGTGGGATGCAGTGCGGGAAAAAGCCAGAAGGATGGGAAAAGTGAAAAACAGACTTGCTGTCGGGGCTTGGGGACCGGCAGCAATTTTTTTCGCTGTGCACAAAAAATCCTGGGGATTTTAGTGGATTTTTTCCTGGGGACCCTGTATAATAAACTTAATACTGTAAGAGGGGAAGTGTACTCCATGCCGGAACAACTGCCGGAAGTTACGGCCATTGTGGTTGCCGCAGGCGCCTCGCGCCGCATGGGTTTTGATAAACTCAGCTATCGTTTGCCGGACGGGCAGACGGTGCTGGAAAAAAGCTGTGCCGCCCTGGCATCCAACCCGGCTGTGACCCGGCTGGTGCTGGTGGCGGGGGGCAACCGTGCGCTCTGTGAGGAAATCGCTGCAACCTGCCCCAAGCCCTGTACGGTGGTCGGCGGGGGAGAAACCCGGGCGGACAGTGTCCGCAACGGCCTGGCAGCGGCTGATGGGGAACTCGTGGCGATCCATGATGCGGCGCGCCCTTTTTTGAGCCAGACAGTGATCACCGAAGCTCTGCGGGCTGCCGCGCGTACCGGTGCGGCAGCGCCTGCGGTTCCGGTAAAGGATACGATCAAGGTGGTCCACAGTGATGGTATTGTGGATCACACGCCGGACCGCGCCACACTGTACGCCGTGCAGACGCCGCAATGCTTCTCCCGCAAACTGTATGAGAAAGCACTGCAGGCGGTGGATGGCGACAAAATTTCCCAGGTGACCGACGACTGCAGCCTGTTTGAACTGGCGGGAATGCCGGTAACATTGACAGCCGGCGACTATGAAAATTATAAGATCACCACGAAAGACGATCTGCAAAAGGAGAAGACAATGCGCATCGGACATGGATATGACGTTCATCGGCTGGTGGAAGGCCGCAAGCTGATCCTGGGCGGGGTGGAGATCCCGTACGAAAAAGGACTTCTGGGCCACTCCGATGCGGACGTGCTGCTGCATGCCATTATGGACGCGGTGCTGGGCGCTGCGGCCCTGGGGGACATCGGCAAACATTTCCCGGATAATGACCCTGCTTATAAAGGGGCTGATTCGCTGGCGCTGACACGTGCTGTGGCAGAACTTGTGCGTCAGCATGGGTATACCGTTGGCAACATTGACTCCACGATCCTTTGCCAGGCCCCCAAGCTGGCGCCGCACATCCAGGCGATGCGCCAAAACATTGCCGAGGCTTTCGGCGTGCCGGTGGAGGCAATCAGTGTTAAAGCCACCACAGAGGAACACCTGGGATTCACGGGGGAAGGCCTGGGCATTGCCGCCCATGCGGTGGCACTGCTGGAAAACTGAGAGTACCGCATCCGCGGTCGTACACGTTACATAGGCGGGGAAGGAGGCCCGGCGCTTCATGCTGCAAAACCAGTTGATCTCTACCATCGCAAGCACGCTGCGTGCATTTGACCCGATATCCGATACCCTGGATATTCTGATCATCTCGTTTGCGTTCTATCAGCTCATCCAATTCGCGCGGAAATCCCGTGCCGGTCAGCTTGTCAAAGGCATTCTGCTGATCGTGGTCTTTTACGGTCTGGCGTATGTGCTCAATCTGCGTACGGTGACCTGGGTCCTCAACAATGTGCTCACGATCGGCTTCACGGCGGCGGTAGTCATTTTCCAGCCGGAATTGCGCCGTACGCTGGAGCGCATGGGCCAGACGACGGTCTGGGCGGGGCGCCTTTTCGGCAACCGTCGGGCAGACCCTTCGCTGCGCGGTGTGTGGCAGAGTGCGGTTGTGGCCATCTGCGATGCGGCGGAACAGCTTTCGGATACCCGCACCGGCGCCCTGATGGTACTGGAGCGCAACAACAATCTGGAGGAAATTATCCGTACCGGTACGCCGATGCACGCCGACGTGATTCCGGAAATGCTGGGCACGATCTTCTACGAGGGCACCCCCCTTCATGACGGTGCGGTAGTGATCCGTGACGGTGTGATCGTGGCGGCGGGGTGCGTGCTACCGCTGTCCAATAACCTGGAAATGGGCAAAGACATGGGTACCCGCCATCGTGCGGGCCTCGGCATGAGCGAAAACTCCGATGCCATTGTGGTGATCGTCAGTGAGGAAACCGGTATTATTTCAATGGCTAAAAACGGTGTGCTGATCCGTCGGCTGGACCGGCAGAATCTGTTCAATCTGCTGCAGGAGGAGATCGTCCCTCCGGAAGAAACCGCTGAAACCGGTGTGCCCACCCTGAAAAAACTGCTGCGCAAAGGAGGCGCACAAAGCCATGCGAAAGCCGACTAACGCTGTACCGCAATCGCCAGCGGGCCCCACTTCGCCCTGGAATCATCCGGCGTTCACGCTGCTGCTGGCCTTGCTGCTTGGTATCATAGCCTGGATGGTCGTGACGATTTACGTGGACCCGCAAGGCAACTATACCGTACAGAACGTTCCTATCAACTATGCTTATTCTGCATCCACCTATACATCCCAGGGACTGGATATAGTGGAAAAACCCGATCTCGAAACGGTGGACGTAAAGGTGTCCGGCAACAGTACGATCATCGGCAATATCCAGAACTCCGATATCATGGTGTACCCCAGTTATTCCGGAGTGAGCGGCCCGGGCAAAGTGACGCTGCGCCTGCAGGCACGCCTGGTCAACACCACGGATTTCCCGGGGGATATTGAGTGCACAGTGGAAAACCCGAAAACCATTGATGTGGTTTTTGACGAGGTGAGCGAAAAGACGCTGCCGATCACAGTGGATGCCTCCGGTGTATCGGTGGCGGACGGCTATATGCTCAATAAAACCACTGCCGTCCCGGCCGAGATCACGCTGCGCGGTCCCACAAGCGAACTGGACCAGATTTCTTCGGTCGTGGCAACGGTGAGCAGCGACAGCAAGTTGTCTGACACTACCACGGTACCGGCTACGCTGGAACTCCGGGATGAAAACGGTGCGCCCTTTACCACACAATATACAACGATGGACAGCGAAACCGCCAACATCACGCTGACCATTTATCAGGTGCGGGAGTTGCCGTTGACGGTGGATTTCATTGGTGCGCCCACGAATTTTGATGCGGACAGCCTGAAATATTCGCTGAGCCAGGAAACCTTGCGGGTGGCAGGACCGGCGCGCACCGTCAGCACACTGGAATCTCTCACGGTGACGGACTTTGACCTTGCCCAGGAATTTGAGATGGGCCGTGACTATCAGCGACTGGTGGAACTGCCGGCCGGCATCGTTTCACTGGACGGTGTTACCAGTGTGACCCTGAGCTTTGATACCGAGAACATGGAATCCAAAAAGTTGAATATCTCCAATATCAAAGCCATCAACGTGCCCAGCAATTATGAGATCGAGATTCTCTCCAGCCTTGTGTCGGGCGTCACGCTTTACGGCCCGGCGGATGAGATCGAGGCACTCTCGGCAGACAGCGTGGTCGCGCAGATCGACTGCCAGAGCGTGAATCTGACGGTGGGGCAGCAGACCATTCCCGTCACCATCCAGATTCCCTCCTCCACGCGCATCTTTGCCACCGGCAGCTACACCGTCCAGTGCGAAGTTGTCGCCAAATAATAATTTCCAAAGGAATTTGTCTATGCTTTTGGTCCGCAATATCCGCCTGCCGCTGTTCTGCTCCGACCCGGATACCGAAGCGACAGCACAGGCCCTGCACATTCTGGGTGTGCCGCCTCACCGGGCGGCACATACCGGCGTGGCAAAACTTTCGGTGGATGCCCGGCACGGCAAGCCCGTTCTGGTGTACACCATAGCAGTCACACTCAACGACGAGGGTGAGGAATCGGCTTTGGCCGGGGCCTCGCCCTGTGTCTGTTTCACCCGTCCGCCCCGGTTTGACTTCCCGACCGGTGATGGGCCGCTGACCCACCGCCCGGTGGTGGTGGGCTTGGGACCGGCAGGTCTTTTTGCAGCGCTGTTGCTGGCGCGTTCCGGATACCGTCCGCTGGTACTGGAACGTGGCCCGGACCTGACCCGCCGTATCGAAGCGGTGGAACGCTTTGAAAAAACCGGCATCCTGGACACCAACGCCAACATTCAGTTCGGGGAAGGCGGCGCCGGAACTTTCTCTGACGGCAAGCTGACCACCCGGGTGGGAGATCCGCTCTGTGCTTTTGTCACACAGGCGTTCCTGGAACACGGTGCCCCGGCTGATATTGCCTGGCGGCAAAAGCCCCACGTCGGTACCGACCTGCTGCGGGGGATCATCCGCAGCATCCGGGGCGAGATTGAATCCCTGGGCGGGGAAGTGCGCTTTGATACGGCCCTTACCGGGCTGCAAAGCCGCGGCGGCGCGTTGACCGGTATCAGTACCACGGCGGGGGATATTCCCTGCGACCGGCTGATTCTTGCCGTGGGACACAGCGCGCGGGATACCTTCGCCATGCTGCACCAGGCGGCGCTGCCGCTGGAGTGTAAGCCCTTTTCCGTAGGGTTCCGCGCCGAGCACCTGCAATCTGAAATTGACAGAAGCCTGTATCATGCTGCTGCAGGCCATCCTTCGCTGCCCCGTGGCGAATACCAGCTCAGCCAGCACGTGCGCGGCGGGCGTTGTGTATATACCTTCTGTATGTGCCCGGGCGGCACGGTCTGTGCCGCTGCCAGCGAGGAGGGCGGAGTGGTTACCAACGGCATGAGTCTGCACGCGCGGGACGGCCGCAACGCCAATGCGGCGGTGGTGGTCAGTTTGGATGGCCGGGACTTTGCCAATGATCCGGCCCGGGCGGTGGCTTTCCAGCGCCGTTTGGAACAGGCGGCTTTCCGGGCAGGCGGCGGCCATTACCAGGCGCCGGCTGAAACGGTAGGCAGCTTTTTGCAGGGCCGCGGCCGTCTGGAACTGGACCGCGTACAGCCCACATATCCGCGGGGTGTGACGCCTGCCGATCTTGGCGCTTTGCTGCCGGAGGAACTTTCCGGCGCACTGCGGGAAGGCATTACGGCGTTTGGCCGCAAGCTGGCTGCCTATCGCGCGCCGGATGCGGTTCTGACCGGGTTGGAAACGCGTACCAGCAGCCCGGTACGGCTGCTGCGGGATGGAGAATCGCTGCAGTGCACCGGTTTGTCAGGGCTGTACCCATGCGGCGAAGGGGCCGGTTATGCGGGCGGCATCATGACGGCAGCAGTGGACGGTGTCCGCTGCGCGGCTGCTTTGATGCGGGATTGCAGACCTGTGGAACAGTAACAATGGAAAGAGGAATCTGAGAAAAGTATGGCAACACATCCCTACAAACCGTCGGACCCTTCCGAGGATGTACCCCGCTACACGGGAATTTCCGACCTGGACGACATTCTGGACCAGACCGTCAGCGCTGCGTCGGGTATCGGCGCCAGAGTGCTGGCGGGGATCTCCGGTGTGCTGGAGCAGGTGGGGGATGCTATTGATGCCGCCCGGAACCAGGAAACGGAACAGCCATTCTCCAAATGGAAGCGCCGCCTGGACCGGCGCCTGCAAAACGGCAAACAGGGCAGTGCCCTGTCTATTGCGGTTACCGGCTGGACTTTGTGTGCAGGGTTCGGCATTGCGGCACTGGTTATGTTTATTCTGTCGGCGGTAGGTCCCGAGAGTCTGGGTGTTACCCAAGAGGAATTTATGGTCTTTCCCATCCTGATGGCTTGTTTTACACCGTTTTCGGTGGGATTTGGAATCATGGGCGGCGTCGGGGTACGGCAGTACCGCTATTTTGGGCGGCTGCGCCAGTATCTGCGGGTGGCCCGGGACTGGGTCAGTGATGTGGCAGCCCTGGCGCACCAAACCATGATCGACCGGCGTCAGGTGGACAGGGACTTGCACCGCGCCGTGGCCAACGGCGATCTGCCCGATGCTTTGCTGGATGAAGCGGCGAATACCCTGTACTGGGATGAGGCGCGGTATGTGCAGCCTGCGGCAGAAGCCCGGCAGGAAGAAACACCTTCCGCCGCGGAGGAAACGGACCACCTGCGGGGGGAAGGCCAGGACTTTCTGGCATATCTGGATGCCTGTGCAGGGCGCCTGGGACCGGATGCAGACGAGGAACTTGCGCAGATGCGCAAGAGCTGTGCGGCCATTCTGGGCTTTGTGCACAACCATCCCGAACAGATGGGCAAGGTGCGGCGTTTTCAGGAATATTATCTGCCCACCACACGCAAACTCCTGGATACGGCGCAAGGGCTGGGGGAGGCGGATGTGCAGCACGCGCAGGAGATCCGCAGGGATATTACCGGGATTCTGCATACGCTGAACCAGGCTTACAGCAAACTCTATGATACATTGCTGCAGGATATAAGCCTGGATGTTTCCACCGAGATCGATACGCTGGAAACCATGCTGCGTCAGGATGGACTGACCCATGATTTTGAAACAGATTTTAAAAACGGCTGACCGCTGATGCGGCGGCCTTTACCCTGGATAAGGAGCGAACTACCATGAAATATCCCGCCTGGCAGATCAAGACCGCGGAAGCGGGGGCCGAAGAAAATCTGGCCTCCGCCGGTTGCGGTGTACTGCTGCGCCGGGTGCTGGCGGCCCGCGGCTGCAAAGATGCCGCGGCGGCACACCAGTTGCTGGAACCTTCCGTTGACCTTTCGGACCCTTTTCTGCTGCGTGATATGGACAAAGCGGTGGCACGTATCGAGCAGGCCATTGAAGCCGAAGAACCGATTGTGATTTATGGTGACTATGACGTGGACGGCATTTCGGCTACGGCCATCCTCTATGAATGTCTGTCCAGTCAGGGCGCTTATGTGCGGTGCAAACTGCCCACGCGCGGCAGCGGCTATGGCCTGACCCGTCCGGCCTTAGAGGCTCTGGCCCGGAAAGGCTTCACCCTGGTAATTACGGTGGATAATGGCATTTCGGCGGTGGAGGAAGCCGCCTGTGCCAAAGAGTTGGGGCTGGATCTTGTCATCACCGACCATCACCTGCCCGGGGAAACGCTGCCCGATGCGGTGGCTGTGGTAGACCCCAAGCGGGCGGATGATGAAAGCCCTTTCAAAAACCTGTGCGGTGCCGGGGTGGCTTTCAAGCTGTGCGCTGCCCTGGAAGGCTGCGATCCTGCCGAACTGCTGGAGATGTACGGCGAGTTTGTGGCGCTGGGCACTGTGGCGGATGTGATGCCGCTGGTAGGTGAAAACCGCGTTCTGGTGCGGGAAGGTCTGGCTTTGCTGCAGGATACCATGCGCCCCGGTCTGCACGCACTGCTGGAAAGCGGCGGTTATGCGGGAAAGCCGGTCACTACGGACACAGTCAGCTACGGCCTGGCCCCGCGCCTGAACGCAGCAGGGCGTATGGACAATGCCTCTGTGGCCCTCAAACTGCTTTTGTGCGGGGACGAGGAACAGGCAACAGGCATTGCTGCCCGCCTGGCGGAGATCAACACCGCGCGGCAGCAGACCGAGCAGGATGTGTTTGCCGCTGCCTGCCGTACGCTGGAAACCGACCCGGCGCGTCTGCAGGACCGTGTGCTGGTGGTTTCGGGGGAGGACTGGCATCCCGGTGTCATCGGAATTGTGGCGGCCCGGCTGATGGAGCGTTACAGCCGCCCGGTGTTAGTCATCTCCCTGCATGAGGGGGAAGGGCGCGGCAGCGGCCGTGCCCCGGATGCCTTCGACCTGCACAGTGCGCTGGCTGCCTGCGCCGGTCATCTGACCCGGTTCGGCGGTCATGCTGCGGCAGCGGGTATCGAAATCGAAGAAGAAAAGCTGCCGGCTTTCCGGCAGGCTATCAATGAATGGGCGGCGCAGCATGCGGCACGGCCGGCACCGGCTACCCTGCAGCTGGATGCAGTGGTCACGCTGGAAGAGCTTGACCTGCCCAACGTTCAGGAACTGACCCGGCTGGCTCCCTTCGGACGGGAAAATCCCACCCCGGTTCTGCTGGTGCAGAACGCCGTCGTGGACGGTGTGTGGGCTATGGGAGCCGAGGGACGCCACACCCGTGTACGCTTGCGGCAGGGCAATCATACGTTGTTTGCCTCTCTGTTCGGGATACCGCCGCAGCAGTTTGCCTACCCGGTGGGGGCGGCGGTGGAAGCCGCCCTGGAAGTTTCTGTTTTTACCGGGCGCAGCGGGCCTATGGTGTCGGCCCATCTGAAAGGAATCCGGCCTGCAAACCTGAGCAATACGCCCAGTGAACAGGCCGCCTGGTTTGAAGCATTCCGAACCGGTGTGGTACTGGAACCGGTACGGGCGGAAGCCTTGCTGCCGGAGCGCAATGATACCGTGATGCTGTATAAGCGTATCCGGAGCGGCCAGGTATTTACGTCGGATCTGCAGCCGGTCTTTGCGGCACAAGGGCCGGAAAACACAGGCAAAACCCTGGCCAGCCTGCTGGCGCTGCAGGAACTGGGCCTGATCGAAGAGCAAAACGGCCGGTGGCTGCCGGTCCCTGTCAGCCAGAAACAGGATCTGGCTTCCGCCCCGGTGCTGAAAAAACTGGCACAGCAGGCGGCACAAGGTTAAATCCAGAAAAAGGGGGAGAAATTCTTATGGGGAACACCGAAGCGACGAAGGAAACCAATGCGATGGAAAACGTCGCAGCTGAGGAAGTCAAAGTGCCCATCACCTACGAGGATCTGAAAAAGAACATGGTCGATAGCGGGCGCCCCTATGATTTTGATATGATCGACCGCGCGTACACGCTGGCGGCACAAGCCCATGGGGGACAGCGCCGCCGCAGCGGCGAACCGTACATCTGTCATCCGCTTTCGGTAGCGCAGATCCTGGTGGAACTGGGCATGGACAGTGAAAGCATTGCGGCGGCCCTCATGCACGATGTGGCCGAGGATACGCCGGTATCCGTGGCGGAAATCAAACAAAAATTCGGCCCCGAAGTATCCTTGCTGGTGGATGGCGTTACCAAGTTGACGCAGATCAAGTTTTCCAACGTGGAGGACCGCCAGGCAGAGAACCTGCGTAAGATGCTGCTGGCCATGAGCCAGGACGTCCGCGTTATGATCATCAAACTCTGCGACCGTCTGCACAATATGCGCACGGGGGATGCCTGGCCGGAACAGAAGCGCCGGGACAAAGCCCTGGAAACCATGGAAGTTTACGCGCCCATTGCGCACCGGCTGGGCATCTCCAACATCAAGGAAGAACTGGAAGACCGCAGCCTGCATTATCTGGACCCCATCGGGTACGAAACCATCCGCGATCTGCTCAACAAACATGGGGATGAATTCCTGCACAAGGTCTGCCATACCATTGCCCGGCACCTGGCGGAAAACGGTATCCCCAAAGCGACCATCCGTCACCGCGTCAAGAGCATCTACGGTATCTACCGCAAGATGTATATGCAGAACAAGGACTTTGAGGAAATTTACGATGTTTACGCGGTGCGCATCATTCTGGAAAACGTTCCCGAATGTTATACGGCGCTGGGCCTGATCCACGATATGTATCACCCGCTGCCCAACCGCTTCAAGGACTATATTTCCACGCCCAAACCCAACGGCTACCAGAGTCTGCACACCACAGTCATCGGTCGGGAAGCCATTCCGTTTGAAGTGCAGATCCGCACCTGGGATATGGACCGCATGGCGGAATACGGCATTGCTGCCCACTGGAAGTACAAGGCCGGCATCACCGGCAGTTCCAACGACAAGCTGGATGAACGCCTGGCCTGGGTGCGCCAGCTGTTGGAAAGTCAGCGTTCCAGCGCCGATGCCACCGATCTGCTCAGCGATATCAAGAGCGATCTTCTGCCGGAGGAAGTGTTTGCCTTCACGCCCCGGGGCGATGTGATCAACCTCCCGGCGGGAGCCACCGTCATCGACTTTGCCTACGCCATTCATTCAGCGGTAGGTAACCGGATGATCGGCGCCAAGGTCAACAACCGGATCGTTTCCATTGACCATAAGGTCCAGACCGGCGAGATCATTGAGATCCTGACTGGACCGGAGAACCGTGGCCCCAGCCGGGACTGGCTCAATATCGTCAAAACCAGCGAAGCCAAAAACAAGATCCGCAACTGGTTCAAAAAGGAACGCCGGGAAGAAAACATCGAGGAAGGCCGCAACGCCCTGGAACGGGAGCTGCGCCGCAATATGATCGTACTCACCGAGGAACAGCGGGAGCCCTTCATGGGCAACCTGGCCCGGCGCAACCACTGCAATACGGTGGACGAAATGTATGCCGCCATCGGTTACGGCGGTCTGCAGATTTCGCGGATGCTCTCCAAAATCAAGGAGGAATACGCCAAACTCAAGGAAACCGAGCCCAAACCCGTTACGGTGGAGCTCAAGCACGTGCACTCTTCCGACGGCGTTGTGGTGGAGGGCATCGACAATTGCCCCATCAAGTTCGCCAAGTGCTGTTCACCGCTGCCCGGGGATGACATCATCGGGTTTGTGACCCGTGGATTTGGTGTTTCCATCCATAAGCGGGATTGCGCCAATGTGCGGGAAAGTATGCGCCATCCCGAAAATGCCGACCGCTGGGTGCGGGCTTACTGGGCAGACGATGCCCGGGAAAACTACAAAGCCTCGCTGGAACTCACCTGTATGGACCGCGCAAACCTGGTTTCGGATATTGCGCTGGCGCTGGGAGATATGCGTGTGCCCATCTATTCCCTGATGGCCCGCGCGGCGGAACAGGGCCGGGCCCGCATGAGCCTGACCGTTGGTATTACCAACACCGAACACCTGAACAGCGTGGTGGCACGGCTGAAAAAAGTCAAGGATGTCATCAGTGTCATCCGCAGCTGAATTCACGATACAAGGAGAAAAAATATGCGAGCAGTGATCCAGCGCGTCACCGGGGCGTCTGTTAACGTCAACGGCGGTCCGGAACGTGCCATCGGGCCCGGTCTTGTGATTCTGCTGGGCGTGCGGGATACCGATGACCCGGCCATCGTGCCGAAGCTGGCTGAAAAATGCGCCCATCTTCGGATTTTTGAAGATGACGCAGGCAAACTCAACCGCAGTGCGGTGGAACTGGGGCACGAAGCCCTGGTGGTTTCCAACTTTACGCTGTACGGCGATACGACAAAAGGAAAACGGCCGAGTTTTATCCATGCCGCCAAGGCGGATCTGGCGGTGCCCTGCTATGAACAGTTTCTCGAAGAAATGGGCAAGCAGGGACTTAAGGCCGTACAGCACGGGGAATTCGGTGCCGATATGCAGATCCGTCTGCTCAATGACGGCCCCGTCACCATTGTCATCGATACCGACGAATGGAAAAAATAGGAGGTCCCATGAAGATCCAACACATTCACGGGCTTGCCCCGCTGTATACCAATACGTTTCTGATTACCACCGATGCAGGCCACGGCATTATCGTGGACCCGGCGGCTGCGCCCGAAACCTATCTGCAGGAACTGGAAAAGGAAGGTGCCCGGCTCACACATATCTTGCTTACCCATGGCCATTACGATCATGTGGGGGCCGTGGCAGCGCTGCGCAAGGCTACCGGCTGCAAGGTGTATATGGACCCGGTGGACGCTGTGGGCAGCCAGATGCTGCCGCTGACCAAGGACCTGGTGGATGAAAACTGGCCTGCCGATAATGTTCTGGAAATCGACGATCTTACGTTTACTGTCTACCATACACCTGGCCATACCCCCGGCAGTGTCTGCCTGGTCTGCGGTCAGATTATGTTCAGCGGAGATACGCTGTTTGCCGGGTCCTGCGGTCGTACCGATCTGCCCGGCGGCAGTGTGCGGCAGATGCAGCAGAGCCTTTCCATGCTGGCTGCGCTGCCGCTGTCGGACGAGGTGCAGGTGCGGCCCGGGCATGAGTCCTTCACCACACTGGGGCAGGAACGTCGCTCCAACCCCTACCTGAACGGTATGTGGTTCTGATAGGCCAAGCAAAATAACAAGGAGACTTTACGCTATGCAGATCGTTTTGCGCGGCACGGCAGCGGGATATGAAGCGGAGCATACCGCCCGCCTCTTTTTCCCTGGTGCCGAAAAGGCGGTACAGCTCCCGGAATCCGGGGATTATGTGCTGGCCGTCAGCCATGAAAAAACCGATTTTGTGCTGCTTCGTCTGGGGCAGGAACTTTGCTGGCGCACGGCGCTTCGTGGTCCCGAAGCAGACGCGGAATATACGCTGTGCTGCCTGATGTATGATCTTCTGCGGGAAAAAACCGGCCAGAACCCGCCCTGGGGCATGATGACCGGTGTGCGCCCGGTGCGCATCATTCATGATCTGCGGGCGATGGGGGCGGCAGAGGCGGAAGTCGAGGACCGTTTCCTGCGCCATTTTGCCTGCACGCCGGAAAAATTTGCGCTGGCCCGGGGCATTGCCGATCTGCAGCGCCCGGTGCTGGAGGCGGCAGATCCCATGGATTGCAGTGTCTATGCGGGGATTCCGTTCTGCCCTACGCGGTGCAGTTATTGCAGTTTTGTTTCCCGCACCGTGGGGGACAAAGCGACGCGGGCACTGGTTCAGCCCTATGTGGACAAACTCTGTGAGGAACTTACGGCTATCCGGCAGACGGCTGACCGGTGCGGGTTGCGCATCCGTACTTTTTATATTGGCGGCGGCACGCCCACCAGCCTTACGGCAGCGCAGCTGGAACAGCTGATGTCCCATATCGCCCGCACGTTTGACCTGAGTGCCCTGGACGAGTACACCGTCGAGGCCGGCCGGCCGGATTGTACCGATCTTGAAAAACTTCGTATTATCAAGCAGTATGGCGCAACCCGTATCTCCATCAATCCCCAGACTTTTTCGGACGAGGTGCTCCGCAATATCGGCCGACGCCATACGGCGCAGGACATCATTGACTGCTTTGCCGCAGCGCGCTCTGTGGGGCACGACAACATCAATATGGACCTGATTGCAGGCCTGCCCGGTGATACGGTGGAGGGGTTCACGCATAGTCTGGAACAGGCCATTGCCCTGGACCCCGAGAATATCACCGTGCACACACTTACGCTGAAACGCGCCTCCAATCTGGTGGTGGAACACCGTGCGGCAGACTATGACGATGTGGCGGCCATGCTGGACCGCTGCAATCTGCTGCAGCAGGCCGGGTACCGCCCCTATTATCTGTACCGCCAGAAGGGGACGCTGCAGAATCTTGAAAATACCGGTTGGGCCAAACCCGGTAAGGAGTGCCTGTATAACATTTACATTATGGAGGAAGTGCACACCATCCTCTCGGCGGGGGCGGGCGGTTCCACCAAGCTCGTGATCCCCGGCAAACGCCATGGTAAAATCGAGCGTATCTTCAATTTCAAATATCCCACCGAATATATTGACCGTTTCGGGGAGATACTGGCCCGTAAACAGGGCGTGGAGGATTTCTATGAACGTTACGCAACGCAAACGCTTCGTCAGCCGTGAACTGGTTGCGCTGGCGGCCGCGCAGCCGCAGCCGTTTGCGACTTTGTGTGAACAGCAGTATCGGGAACGGATCGATTCCATTGCCCGGGAAATTCTCACCGGTGGACGGCATATCGTCATGCTGACGGGGGCTTCGGCCGCCGGTAAAACGACATCGGCCCACAAACTGGCAGCCGCTATCGCAGCCAGGGGACGCCGCAGTGTGGTGCTCAGTCTGGATGATTTTTATGCCGGGGCGGGGCGCTATCCCAAGAACCCCGACGGCAGCGATGACTATGAGAGCTTGCAGTCTTTGGACCTGCCGGTGCTGCGCCGCTGCCTGGAGGAACTGCACCGCGACGGTATCTGCCAGGCGCCGGTGTTTGACTTTAAACTCCAGCAGCCCAACGGTGTGCAGACCATTGACTGCCGCGACGGTGTCGTGATTATTGAGGGCCTGCATGCCCTCAACCCGGCGTTGACGGAAAATCTGCCGGAAAACGCCGTTTTCTGCCTGTACGCCGGTCTGCGGGAAGAATATGCCGACCCGGACGGCAACCGTTGCCTGGCTACGCGGGACATCCGTCTGGCCCGGCGCCTGGTACGGGATTACCTGTTCCGCGGGCACGGAGCTTCTTTTACGCTGGGGTTGTGGGGGCATGTCTGTGATGGGGAGGACCGGTACATCAAACCGTTCAAACCCCGTGCCGACCTGCTGTTGGATACGACCCATTCCTATGAGGTCTGCCTGTGGCACAATGTGCTGGACAGTATGCCGGCGGACCCGGAACTCACCATCTCCCAGGAGCGGCAGCTCCAGGCCCTTTGCCGCAAATTCATGCCTTTCCCGGCACTGGGGACGGAACTGGTACCGCAAGATAGTATGCTTCGTGAATTTATCGGCCCCAAAGCCCCGTAAATTCACGGAAAATATACATTTGCGCGTTGCAAAGCCTGCGGGAATTCGCTATAATAAGCGTAAAGAGCGCGGCGGAGCGAAAGCTGCGCACGTTTAAAGAAAGAGGTGTTTCCTATGTTTGAACTGGATATTGAAATGCTGAAGGAACAGGGCCTGCAGCTGGTGGACACCGCCAAAAAGACGGCCCAGGATCTGGCGGATAAAGGCAAAAACCAGCTGGATCTGATGAACCAGCAGGCGCGGCTGTCCAAGGCACAGCGTCAGCTGGGGGCGCTTGTTTACAGCCTGCATAAAGCGGGGGAGGAGAATCAGCCCCTGGTCGATAAATATATCGAAGCCGTTGCCGAGGTGGAAAAGACCATCGAGGAAATCAAGGCAAACATGAGCCCGGAAGAGTACATGGAAGCCGAAGCTGAAGCGGAGTCGCCGCTGGAAGAAGCCGAAGAGGCAGTTGAGGACGAGGAAAAGATCGAGGAAGAGCCCGTGCAGCTGCGCGGCGAGACCAAGATCTGCCCGGTCTGTAAGGCGGAAGTGGATGGCGACGCGCTGTTCTGCAACCACTGCGGCGCACAGCTGTAACCCCGGCAGCAGATGGCACGGCTGAAAAGGCCGTTGAGATGTAAAAAAGATCTGTCTGCGGGCGGTGCTGCGGCTGTGGCACCGCCCGCAAGGCTTGACAAATTCCGGATTGGGAGTAAAATATTGCGTACTGCGCCAAGCGCGGAACGCAGCGAAGCCTATGAAAGCATTTCCTGAAAAAGAAATCTATACAGCCGATGATCTTACGGCCATCATTGCCCTGCTGCGTGATCCCGAAAACGGCTGCCCCTGGGACAAAGTCCAGACGCACCAGTCCATCCGCATGAATTTCCTGGAAGAAGCCTACGAGGCCGTGGATGCGATTGATCTGCAGGACCCGGAATTGCTGTGTGAGGAACTGGGCGATGTGCTGATGCAGGTCGTGTTCCACACACAGATAGAGCAGGAAGCCGGGCATTTTACCTGGCAGCAGGTCTGTGACGGCGTTTGCCGCAAACTGATCGAGCGTCACCCGCATATTTTTGGCGGGGATACAAGCATAAAAGATTGGGATGCGCTCAAAAATAAGGAAAAGGGCCGCCTCACACTGCAGGATGATCTTTCCAGCGTGCCCAACGCCCTGCCGGCGCTGATGCGTGCTGGCAAACTGCAGAAGCGTGCTGCCCGGTATGGGGTACAAACCCGGGCCGATGCCCGGTGCGTGGCAGACTGTGCCATGGCGCTGGAAAGGGCGCCGGACCCTGGCACTGCCGAGCAGGCGGCGGGCGAACTGCTGTTTGCCGCAGTGGCGCTGGCCCGGCAGGCGGGCATCGATCCGGAACAGGCGCTGCAAAAACGCAATGCCGCCTTTCAGGCGGCGCCCGAATCTAACTGAGCTGAGAAGCTGGCATTTGGGGTGGGACACCCTGCGCCGCTTTTAGCAGATAAATTACTTTGGAGGTACAAACCATGACGAAAGTTGAATTGATCGCCGCTGTTGCGAACGAAGCCAACCTGACCAAGAAGGACGCCGAGCAGGCTGTCAACACCGCTCTCAATGCCATTACCGAGGCTCTGAAGAACGGCGATAAGGTCACCCTGGTGGGCTTTGGCACGTTCGAAGTCCGTGAGCGTCCGGCCCGCAAAGGCCGCAACCCCCAGACCGGCGCCGAGATCACCATCGAGGCGTCCAAGCTGCCCGCTTTCAAGGCCGGCAAGGCTCTGAAGGACGCTGTGCAGTAAGAAGTTGTACCTTGCTTGCCCCGTCGCCGCTGGCGATGGGGTATTTTTCGTAGGAGGAACCTATGCGTTTAGACAAATACCTGAAAGTCAGCCGCCTGATCAAACGCCGCACACTGGCCAATGAGGTGGCGGACGCAGGCCGTGTGCTTGTGAATGACAAACCCGCCAAGGCAAGTTATGCGGTCAAAGTGGGCGATGTGATCGAAATTACCTTCGGGAACCGCCCCATCAAAGTGCGTGTCCTCTCCACCGAGGAACCTAAGGGCAAGGATGTTGCCCGGGAATTGTTTGAAGTGGTGGATTTGCAGTCATAATTTTTCGCCTCCCCGCATATTGTATGGATGTACACCCAATTGCGGAGGAGGGGACAACCGCCATGGCGGAACTGAAAAATGAATCGCCTCGTACCAGAACCGGCGCAGCGGAAACACCGCCGCGCAGCCATAGCCTGGCACTGAAAGACCGCCGCCATCTGGCAGTGACCGGGGTAAGCCGGATCATCAGCTGTGACGAATCGGCCGCGGTGCTGGAAACCCCGCTGGGCAATCTGACCATCGGCGGCCAGGAACTGCAGGTCAGCGAACTGTCGGTGCAAAGCGGGCAGGTGCAGCTTTTCGGGAAGATCGAGTACATGCAATATGCCGAGAACCGGCAGTCAAACGGCGGCCTGCTGGCCCGCCTGTTCCGCTGAGATGGCGGCGGCACCGGCCGCTGCGGCGGTTTTGTCGGATCTTTTGTGGTGTCTGGGACTGGGGTGCCTGTTGGGGATGGCACGGCAGATACTGGGGCTTGTTCTGGGGGAAGGCCCGGTGCGCTGTTTTTGCTGGGATGTTCTGACTTTTGCCGCTGCCGCGGTACTGGTCTGCGGTTTTGCAGCGGGGGTCAGTGCCAGCGGTCTGGCCCGCTGGTATATGGCGGCAGGGGTGCTGGCCGGTGTTCTGGCCTGGTATGCTACCATTGGCCCGGCTCTCAGCCGGCTGCTGCGTGGACTGCTCCGGCTGTTGCTGTGGCCGCTGCGTATGTTGGAACAGCGGTGCCTGGGACCTTTGCGCAGGGTCGTAATACGCCGGTTGCGGAAAAAACGCCCCTGCCTCGTTCAGAAAAAAGCGGGAAAAAAGCCAAAAAACGGAAAAAACCAGTTGCAAAAGCCGTCGAAAATATTATATAATTAGCCATACGTAGTGCTGTGCGCCGTATACGCACCAAACCGCGCCATTTTTTAGGAAAGGGGGCATCCCGATTATGCACAAGCGTCATGGGCTGCTCCCGCGGTGGCTGTTGGTGGCAGCGTTTCTGGCTCTTTGCGGGTACCTGTTTGTCAGCCTGATCCACTATCAGGTTTCCATCGGTTCCAAACAGCAGGAACTGCTCAGCGTCCAGAATCAGCTCAGCAACCAGCTGACAGAAAACGCGGAACTTTCCAACACACTGGAACAGGGCGATGATGCCATTATCGAGCGCTATGCCCGTGAACAGGGTTACGCCAAGCCCAACGAGCGTGTTTTTGTGGATATCAGCGGCAAATAAGTGCAATCATTCAGTTTCAGCGGGGGCGCTTTGCGGCAACCCCTCTGCATAAATCAATCAAAAGAAAAAGGGGTATTCTAGTTTGGCATTACAAGTTGGGGATATCGTCGAGGGCAAGGTAACCGGAATCAAGCCGTTCGGCGCGTTCGTCTCTCTGCCGGAGGGCAAGACCGGTCTTGTCCATATTTCCGAGGTTTCCTACGAGTTTGTGCAGGATCTCTCGGCCGTGCTCGAGGACGGTCAGACGGTTTCGGTCAAGGTGCTCTCCATTGCGCCGGATGGCAAAATCGCCTTGTCCATCAAGCGCACGCAGCCCGCGCCGGAACGCGGCGCTCGTCCGCAGCAGGGCGGTGCCCGTCCCGCGCATCGTCCCAAGCGTGAGGAGAAGCCCCGCGTCTGGCAGCCCAAGCCGGCCGCGCCGCAGGGCGAGATGAGCTTTGAGGACATGATGGCGCGTTACAAATCCCGCAGCGAAGAAAAAATTGCCGACCTCAAGCGGGTGACGGAAAACCACCGTGGTGGGTATTCCCGTCGCCGCGGCTGATCCGGCACACAACGATTTTCTGAAACACAGCTCTACCCTGACGGCATTTTTACCGCCGGGGTTAGAGCTTTTTTGCAAAAAATTCAAAGGGAAAGGAACACTATGCCCACACTGTATACCTTGGTGGCGCCCTGCTTTTTTGGCACCGAGTCCACCCTGCATTTTGAGATCAAGCGCCTTGGTGCGCAAAATATCCAGGTCACGGATGGCCGTATTGCGTTTCAGGGCGGGGCGGACCTGATCGCTGCAGCAAACCTGAATCTGCGTACGGCAGAGCGCGTGCTTGTGCAGCTGGCGTCCTATAAGGCCACTACGTTTGATGAACTGTTTGACGGCTGCTATCAGATCCCCTGGGAGGAACTGCTGCCGGCAGATGCCGCGTTCCCGGTCAAAGGGTCCAGTCTGTCCAGCCAGCTTTCCAGTGTACCGGCGTGTCAGAGCATTGTCAAAAAAGCCATTGTCAAGCGTCTTATGGCCGGGCATGGTACAAGCACGCTGCCGGAAAGCGGAAACGTCTATAAAGTTCGATTTGCGCTGCGTAAAAATGTGGTAGAAATCTATTTGGATACCTCCGGGGATGGTCTGCATAAGCGCGGCTACCGCAGAAATGCCACACTGGCCCCCATCAAGGAAACTCTGGCCGCCGCGATTGCCGACCTGGGCCGTGTGCGCCGGGACAGCCTGGTGCAGGACCCTTTCTGCGGTTCCGGTACCCTGGTGATCGAAGCTGCCCAGAAGGCACTGAATCTGGCACCGGGGCTGCGCCGCCGTTTTGCCGCGGAACATTTTGACTTTGTTCCTGCGGAAGTCTGGGCCGAGCAGCGCCAGAAAGCGTTGGCGGAAGTGCGCCGGGATGCAGCTTTTGAGGGCGGCGGCTACGACATCGACCCCGCTGCGGTGGCTCTGGCCAACGCCAACGCCAAACTGGCCGGGGTGGGGGACCGCTGTCGGTTCGAGGTGGCGGATGTGAAAGATTTTGTCCCCGACCGCAATGCCACGGTGCTGACCAACCCGCCCTACGGCGAACGCCTGGGCGACAGTACGGAAGCTGCCTCTCTTGCCCGTACTTTGGGACAGGTATGGCAGCGCAACCCGGCACAGGGATTGTATGCTATCACGGCGGATGCGGATTTTGAGCAGCACTTCGGCAAGAAAGCTGCGCGCCGCCGTAAGATTTACAACGGTATGATTCCCTGCCAGCTGTATATGTATTACGAGCAGCCCAAGAGGTAACAACCATGGAAGATTTGAAACTGGCCATTCTGATTGATGCGGACAACATCTCGCCCAAATATGTCAAGGTGATTCTGGATGAAGCAGCGTCCTTCGGTGTGGCGGCCTGCAAGCGCATTTACGGTGACTGGTCGGACGCACGGCTGAAAAGTTGGAAAGATGCCCTGCTGAATAACTCCATCATTCCGATCCAGCAGTACAGCTACACCACCGGCAAAAATGCTACCGATTCTGCCATGATCATTGACGCCATGGACCTGCTCTATGGGGGCAATCTGGATGGATTCTGCATTGTTTCCTCGGATAGTGACTTTACCCGTCTGGCGGCGCGGCTGCGGGAAGCCGGCAAACTGGTCATCGGCATGGGCGAAAGCAAGGCCCTTGGCCCCTTTGTGAAAGCCTGCGACCAGTTCAAATATCTCGACCTCATTCTGGATCATGGAGAAACCGAACCCTCCGATCCGGTGGCTCCGGCGACAGAAACCGATGCACGGGCCAATGCGGGGGATGATACGGCCATCAACCGGGAATCCATCGAGCGCATTGTGCACGGCCTGATCGGTGAGATGGACGACGGTACCGGTTGGGTCCGCACCTCCCGGGTGGGGGATCAGCTGATCAAGCGGTATCCGGACTTTGACGTGCGCAACTTCGGCTCAAAGAGTCTGAACAAATTCCTGGCATCGTTGCCGGAAATGGAAGTGGAGGAACGCATCCTCTCCAACGGCAACCCGATCCAGTTCGTGCGGATCCGTCCGGCCCCCAAAAAGCCCGCTCCCCGGCGCCCGGCTTCCAAAAAAGCACCCCGGCGTACCAACAAGAGAAAATAAAAAGAAGCGCAGTCAACCGACTGCGCTTCTTTTGTATAGCTTTTCAGATGACCAGACCGCCGTTTTGGCCAATGACCTGCCCGGTGATATAACCGGAACGCTCATCCGCCAGAAAAACCAGCGTTCGGGCAATTTCCTGGGGCGTGCCCAGGCGACCGACCGGCGTATCTTCCGCCAACACCGCGCGGTCTTCTTCGGAAAATCCAGACATCATATCGGTATCGATGACACCCGGTGCTACCACGTTGACGGTGATCCCGCTGGGGCCTTCCTCCTTGGCCAATGCCTTGCCAAGGCCGATCAGCCCGGCTTTGGCGGCACTGTAGGCAACCTCGCAGCTGCCACCGGTCTGTCCCCACATACTGCTGACCAGCAGGATACGCCCGTATTTGCGATGGATCATACCGGGCAGGGCGGCCCGGCAGGCGAAAAAGGCGCCGTCCAGGTCTACCGACATGATGCGCCGCCAGTCCTCGTCCGTGGTATCGGTAAACAATTTCTGCTGGGCGATACCGGCATTGCAAACCAGTACCTGCAATCCGCCCAGTTCCTGCTCTGCCCGGCGCACAGCGGTGGTAACCTGTGCGGCATCGGCAGCGTCTGCCTGCAGTGCCAGGAACCGGCAACCGGGGGCGCTCTTTTGGGCCTGTTCCAATACCTGCTCGGCGGCCTTGCCGTGATTGTTCCAGGTGAACGCCACGTTATAACCGGCGGCAGCGAAGGCCAGTACCGCCGCCGCGCCGATACCACGGCTGCCGCCGGTGATCAGTACACTTTGTTTCATCTTATTTCTTCTTTCGCTTCTCGCGCAGCATCACAAAAAAATCCTGCAAAAGGGCCTGCGCTTCCTCTTGCAGCAATCCCTGTTCAATTATCGGATGGTGATTGAACGGTAAGGCGAACAGATCGGTCAGGCTGCCGCAGCAGCCGGCCTTCGGGTCCTTCGCACCGTAGACCACCCGGCGCAGCCGACTGTTGATGATGGCGCCGCTGCACATGGGGCAGGGTTCCAGCGTCACAAACAGTTCGCATTGCCACAGCCGCCAGCCGCCCAGGGCCTTGCAAGCAGCGTCAATGGCCATCAATTCAGCGTGGTAGGTGGCGTTTTTGCCGCTTTCCCGCAGGTTGTGGGCCCGGGCAATGATCTCGCCGTCCTTGGCAATGACGGCACCTACCGGTACTTCCCCCAGGGCGGCAGCAATGCGGGCTTCTTCCAGTGCGGCCTGCATCAGTTGTTCATCGGTCATGGTACAATCCTCAATGGCTTAAAAACACGGTGTATACCAACAAAAACAACACCGTTACCAGATAGGCGGGGCTTGTGAATACATCCAGAACATCCACACCGGGACGCAGCCCGGCGGAAAACCGGAACCCCTGCTGGCGGGCATGGTAAACCAGCCAGAGGCTGAACAGCGGGAAGAACAGCAGCAGGAACAGTTCCACGGCAAAGGAAACGTTGTTGGGGGCGTAGAACCGCAGATACAGACTCAGGAATGCCAGGCAGTTGTTGGTGAAATGCAGCAGAATACCGGGCAGGATGCTGCCGGACCGTTCGGCCAGCCAACCGAGAAAGACACCACAGACCAGCGCGGTGAGTCCCTGAACAGGGTCCAGATGCAGCAGGGCAAACAGCAGGGCGGGGCCGAAGATGGCGACCGCACTGCCGCAAGGACGCATAAGTCCCTGCAGGGCGCCCCGGAAAAACAGCTCTTCCACAATGGCCGGCATCACACACAAAACAAGAAACTGCACAAACAGCTCCAGGCCGCCGCTGGGCAAGATGCTGGTGGTTGTTTCAATGCCCAGCCAGGTGGTCAGCAGTGCACCTGCCAGATTGGCGGTGTTGGCCAATCCAAGAAACACCGGCAGACAGAATGCCGGGCTCCAGGGGGCAGGCAGTACAATGCGCAGATCCCGGACTTCCAGTCGGGTCAGACGCAGAATACACCACAGCGGGATGGCAATGGCGCCGATCCCGATAAAAAGCTGCAGCAATCCGATGGTAGTGTCGCTGACCCCCACCGGTTTGCTAAGACTGGCGCCCGGCTGCAGCAGACCCAGCAAAGCACTGACTCCGGCGTACAGCAGGGAGCGCACCAACAAATAAAACAGCGCGGCAATTGCACACCAGCTGGCGGCACCGCGCACTCCGCGTGATTTTGCCATTCCCTCATCCCTTACACAAACACTTCATTTATTGAATATCATAACACACCGGCGTGTTTGGTGCAATAAAAAAAGACCCAACCGGTGTGCGGGCCGGTAAGGTCGTGGAGGGAGAGAGGAGCCAATGTGGTTCCTGCAATGTGCGTTGCAGGCATTGACTTTCTTTTACTATCATAGTACAGTATAGACGTGAAGTAAAGCACAATTTTTTCATACAAAAGATGAAAGAAATTCACCAAAAGGAGAAGTTCTATGACCCTGACGGATTGCCAGATTCTGGTAATGGTAGCCCAGTTGGGCACCTTTGCGGCGGCGGCAGAGCAGATGCATCTGACGCCTTCGGCCATCAGTCATGCGGTGTCCGGGATGGAGGCGGAATGCGGATTCCCGCTGTTTACCCGCACCAAAAGCGGCGTTACCATGACTGCTGCGGGGGAAAGTCTTTTCCCGTCCATCCGGCAGATGCTCAACAGCAGCGAGTTGCTGGATCAGTCCATTGCCCAGATCAACGGTATGCACAAAGGTGTGCTGCGCCTGGGCGTGTTCAACTCGGCCTGCGTGACCTGGATGCCGCAACTGGTACCGCCGTTCCAGCGGGAATTCCCCGGTATTGATGTGCAGATCTACCAGGGGTCTTACGCCGATATTGCAGCCTGGCTCAGAAACGGCGTGGTGGAACTGGGCTTCCTTTCCAATTCCAGCGCCAAGGACCTGGACTTTGAACCGTTGTATGAAGACCCGCTGATCTGCCTCGCGCCGGCGTCCTACAAGCCACGGCGCCCGGGGTGTGTCTGGGCGGAAGAACTGCAGGGCCAGCCTTTTGTCAGCCAGCAGGCGGACGTGGATGCCGACATACAAAGCTACTTTAAAAAGAACGATCTGCATGTGAACAGCCGCTGCTACATTGTGGACGACCAGTCCATGATTGCGATGGTTTCCTGTGGGCAGGGACTGGCCATTATGCCGGAACTGATGTTCAAGATGGGCACCGATTACAGCGGCTGCCAGGTTCTGCGGCTGGAGCCGGCCGCAGGGCGCAGCATCGGCGTAGCCTGCCTTTCCCGCAGCGGGCTGTCCCCGGCGGCCAGCCGGTTTATCGAGCACGCCCGCAGCTATGCGCAGACTATGTAGTAAGGAAGCGGGCGGCGCAAACCCGGCAAAGGTCTTTTCAAAACCGGGGAAAAAGAGTATAATAAGATGTTAAAGAGCCAAAAGGGGGAAATGCTATGCCAGGCGATCTGCATACCCATACTACTTTCTCCGACGGGTCTACCCCGGCGGAAAAGATGCCGTTTTTGGCCAGCTGTGCGGGCATGACCCATCTGGCCATCTCGGACCATGATTCCATGCTCGGTGTACGGTACGCGTATGCCCATCCCAAACAGGAGGGGGTCCATCTGATCCCCGCATTGGAGATGACTGCGTACGATTACGAGCGCGCTCACCGTGTGCACCTTTTGTGCTACTGGCCGGATGACTGCGCGCCGCTGGCGGAATTCTGTGATATGATGGCGGAACGCCGCCGGGTGGCCGTTTTGCAGAGCTGCCGGGAACTGGAAGAGATTTGCCCGCAGTTTCGTACTGAGGAAGCACTGGAACTGGCCAAAGACAGTGGGACACTGTTCAAGGCCCATGTGATGCGGGTGCTGTGGCAGTACGGTCTGGCTGATGGTATGTACAACGATGTCTACCGTTCGCTGTTCGGGCTCAAACCGGTACGCGGGCGGATTCTGCACACGCCGCGGTATGAACCGGTGGATGATGTGCTGGCGCTCATCAAAGCGTGCCGCGGAGTGGTGGTGCTTGCGCATCCCAGCGTGTATCACAGCATGGAATTGGCCCGGGAACTGATTGCGGCAGGGCGTCTGGATGGTGTGGAGATCGACCATCCCCGCAATACACCGGAAGATAAAGCCGAGCTGCTGCGTCTGGCCAAGGAAAATGATCTGCTGATCACCGGCGGTACCGATTACCATGGCCTGAATACGGTCACGCCCCGGCCGGTGGGGGCTTTCTCTACCCGGGATGAACAGATCACCCGGCTGCAGACCCTTGCCAAGGCCCGCAAAATATCCAACAAAAAGGCACAATGATAACAAAAGGAGCATGAACGATCATGATGTATGTATACAACAACAAGGGTACCTGCTCGGTGCGCACCGAAGTGGAACTGAATCCCGATCATACCATTGCCGCTGTCCGTGTGCTGGGCGGCTGCAACGGCAACCTCAAAGGCATTTCCAGCTTGCTGACCGGCATGAAGGCGGAGGACGCCATCGCCCGGATGGAGGGCACGACCTGCGGCAATAAGCCCACCAGCTGCCCGGACCAGATCGCGCAGGCGCTCAAAGGTGCCCTGGCTGAACTGTGATTGCGTAAAGGAGTTGCTCATGGAGTGCTTCCATTATCCGCTGGATACGGAAACCTTGCTGCGCAAAAAGCGCCGTCTGCGCCGGGAACTTCTGGCGCAGAATCCCCATCCGCTGCATAAAAAAATTGCGATTCTCGGCGGTTCCACCACCAATGAAGTGGCGGATCAGCTGGGGCTTTTTTTGCTGCAATACGGGATCGAAGGGGAATTTTATCAGAGTGAGTATGGCCAGTACTGGCAGGATGCCATGTTCGGTACGCCGGAACTGGATGCTTTTGCGCCGGATGTGATTTATATTCATACCAACTGGCGCAACCTGACGGCGCTGCCGACGACAGCTGACAGCCCGGAGCAGATTGAAGAAATGCTGGAAGCGGAGTATGCCCATTTTGAAACGATGTGGCAGGCGCTGGAACAGAAGTTTGCCTGCCCCGTCATCCAGAACAACTTCGACCGCCCCAATTATCGTCTGATGGGCAACCGGGATATTTGGGACGTGCACGGCCGATCCAATTTTATCAGCCGCCTGAACCAGAAATTCTATGCCTACGCCGCCGCCCATGAGAACTTTTACATCAATGACCTGGATTATCTCTCGGCGGATTACGGCCTGACGGCCTGGGGTGACGCATTCTACTGGCACATGTACAAATATGCCATGTGCCTGGATGCCATTCCGTCGCTGGCAAACAGCGTTGCCAATATCATCAAATCCCTGTATGGGCGCAACAAAAAGGCGCTGGTGCTGGATCTGGACAATACCCTCTGGGGCGGCATTGTGGGGGATGACGGGGTAGATGGCCTGGCCATCGGCCCCGAAGTGCCGGAAGGGCAGGTCTATGCCGAGTTCCAGAGCTACTGCAAAGCCCTCAAGAGCATCGGCGTGATTCTGGCGGTGGACTCCAAGAATGAGGAAGCCAACGCATTGGCGGGACTCAACCATCCCGACGGTGTGCTGCGTCCCGATGATTTTGTGGCCATCAAAGCCAACTGGGACCCCAAGGACCAGAATCTCAAAGCCATCGCATCGGAGTTGAGCCTGGGTGTGGACAGCTTTGTGTTTGCCGACGATAACCCGGCGGAGCGTGCCATTGTGGAAGCACAGGTACCGGGTGTGGCGGTGCCTGTACTGGATGGTGCCGAAAACTATATCAAGATGCTGGACCACGGCGGTTACTTTGAAGTGACTACCCTTTCCCAGGAGGACCTGAAAAAGACGGAACTCTACCACCAGAATGCGCAGCGTGCGGCTGCCCAGGCTGCTTTTGGAGATTACGGTGAATACCTGGACAGCCTGGAGATGACCGCCACCATTCACGGTTTTGAACCGCTGTATATTCAGCGGATCGCTCAGCTCACCAACAAATCCAATCAGTTCAACTTGACGACGCTGCGCTGCTCCGAGGATGACATCCGTGCCATGGCACAGGATGAAAACCGGATCTGTCTGTGCGGCAAACTGGTGGATAAATTCGGCGATAACGGTATTGTTACGGTGGTGTCCGGGGAACAGCAGGGCAGCGCTCTGCATCTGCGCCTGTGGCTGATGAGCTGCCGTGTGCTCAAACGCGGTATGGAAGATGCCATGATGGATACTTTGGTGTCGGAGGCTGCCGCCCGGGGCGTGACCGTCGTATATGGCTACTATTATCCTACGGCCAAAAATGCCATGGTCCGTGAATTTTATGCGGGTTATGGTTTTACCAAGGTGGAGGAAGAGGAAACGGGGAATACGGTGTGGAAGCTGGATATCGCTTCCTACCAGCCGCGGCATCCGCACATGAAAATTGAACGCTGATCGAAAGGAGATTCCATGAAGAAAACCGCCCTGCGAAAAATCCTGTATGCAGTTGCCTTTGTGCTGCTCACAGCGGTTTTGTTGGTTGCGGCCCGGTTTTTGCTGGTGGATGATGTACACTCCTATTCTCGTGTGATGCTGCAGGAACTGTACGCACAAGCGGGGCAGATCGATACGCTTTTTTTGGGTTCTTCCCATTGCTATCGCAGCGTGGACCCCGCCACGGTAGATGAAACTTTGGGTACGCACAGCTTCAATGCAGGTTCCTCCCAGCAGCTGCCGGATGGTTCCTATTATATGCTGCAGGAGGCGGCGTCCCAAAATCCTCTGAAGACGGTGTATCTGGAAATGTTTTATACCGGGTACAATCAAAGCACCTCCAGTGATATTCCCATGGCCTGTTACCTGCTGACCGACCACATGCAGTGGAACTCTCCGCGGCGATACCGGTATCTGTGGGAGATGGGCGGCATGGCCGCTTTTGCGGACCTGCTTCTTCCGGCCCGGCATGGTATGGTGGTGCCGGGGGATATGCCGGCGCTGTGGAAAGCCAAACTCACCGATGGGTACGAGTTGGAAAACTATGCCTATGTGACCTATCCGGAGGAGGGAGAGGCTTACCGGGGCAATGGTTTTGTGTATACGGAAGGAACGGCACAGGACGGCTATGCAACGCTGCTGAACGTGGACCCGGAAGAACCTCTTTCCGTTTTTGGGCAGACCTATCTGGAAAAAATTGCAGAGTACTGCGAAGAAAATGGAATCCGCCTTGTGCTGTTTACAGCACCGCTGCCCAGCGCCTATGTTTCCAACACGGCACAGTACCAGGCTTATGTGGATGCGGTCAATGCCTTCGCCCGGGAACATGATACCGTGTATTGGGATTTTTCGCTGTATCGTGATCCGCGTGCTATGGATTTGGGCGGCGGAGATTTTTCGGATGCCCATCATCTCAATGGTATTGGCGCAGAAAAGTTTACGGCGGTACTGTGCGATGTGATCGCGCGGGATGCCGCAGGGGAAGATGTGTCTTCTCTGTTCTGCGATACGGTTGAGGATAAACTCGAAAATCATGCAGACAATACCATTTTTATGGCTGATGCATACATTCATTCCTAAAAGGAGGTCCTGCCATGCTGGCTGTTTCTTCGCCGAGATTTGTCGTATTTGCGGCATTGCTGGTGGGGCTTTGGTACCTTTGCGTGCCTTCAAAACGCTGGCTGCTGATGCTGGCTGCCAGTGCGGTATTCTACATTTCCCTGGACTGGCAGGGATTCCTGGTGCTTCTGGCGGGTACGCTGGTCGTCTGGGCCTGTGCGCTGCACGCCCCTGAAAAGAACGGCTTTTTCGCGCTTGGTCTGGCAGGTGCCCTGGCACCGATTGTATTGCTGAAATACTATGTGGCGGCTGCCGGCGGGTTACAAGCCATGCTGGGATTGCGTTTGTGGCAGCCGGAAATTCTGCAGCCTCTGGGAATCGGCTATTTTACACTGCAGCTTGTGAGTTACCTGGTGGATGTTCGCCGCGGGGTACTGTTGCCCCAGCGCAGCTTTGCCCGGGTGCTTTGCTTCTCTTCGTTTTTTCTATCCATAACCCAGGGACCATTCAACCGATATAATGAATTGATGCCGCAGTTGGATGCGGATACCCGCTGGGACAGTAACCGTGCCTGGCGGGGGGCCATCCGCTGCTTTTGGGGATACTTCAAAAAAATTGCAGTGGCGGATCGTGCGGCGGTGGTCGTGGGGGTCGTGTTTGCAGATCCGGCTTCCTTTGACCGTACCCAGCTGCTGTTGGCAACGACGTTGTATTCCTTCCAGCTGTATGCGGATTTCTCCGGGTACACGGATATTGTGCTGGGAATCGGGCAGGTGTTGGGCCTTGAACTCCCTGAAAATTTCCGGCAACCGTACCTTTCTGCCACTGTCAAGGAAGTCTGGTCCCGCTGGCACATGAGTCTGTCCCGCTGGCTGAAAGACTATGTGTACATCCCGCTGGGGGGCAGCCGCTGCAGTACAGCCCGCAGGGATGTGAATCTGATCGCGACGTTTCTTGTCAGCGGTTTGTGGCACGGTGCGGGTTTGACCTATCTGCTCTGGGGATTTCTACACGGCGCATTTCAGGCGTTGGAAAATCATCTCCCCTGGCGCCACGCCATCACCAAAGGATGGGCGCGCCTGGTGGGAATTGCCGGGACATTCTGTGTCATGACGTTTGCTTTTACGATTTTTCGCTCTGCCAGCCTTACTGATGCCGCACAATATTTTTATGGGATTTTGCATAACGGCGGGCACAAGGCCCTCAGCAACTATTGGGAGCTTGGACTGACCACCCGGCAGGAACAGTTTTTCCTGTTTGCGGGGTTGGCGATCCTGATTGCGGGGGATTTGTTGCAGGAATATCATGTTCCGTTGCTGGATAAACTGGCTGCAGCGCCGCGGCTGCTTCGCTGGGCGGCTTACGAAGTTGCCATTTTTGCATTTTTGCTGATGGGATATTTCCTGAGTGGCGGCGGCTTCCTGTATGCCCGCTACTGAATACAGAAAAAACGGCATTGTACCACTCCGGTACAATGCCGTTTTTGTATAAGGCGCGTTCAGCGGTCGGGTTCACAATCCAGAATGGAGGGAATGTTTTCCCACCGTTCCGATTCGGCTGTGTATCGCTCATGGAACCAGGCAACGGCAGCGTCCAAACCTTGCTGGTTGCCCTCGAATTCCCGGGACTGGATTTTCTCCTCTGCGGTATGCTCGATGCTCCAGGGGCCGGGCCAGATATAGGCAGTCAGATATTCAACTTTTTTCTTGCCGCTTTCATCGGCAGGATCAGGCTTTTTGCCGGGAACGATCACATATCGCATACCGCCCTCGGCACCGGAATAAGAATTGCCATTATGGAACCAGTGGTAAATGGGGAATGCATCCAACATGGAAAAGTCTCCTTTCAAAAGCCATGAAACACGCTGTAAGAAAAACGGCATACACAGCGCACGATGAGTCGGAACCGTAAAAGGTCCTTGCCCGCCGGGGCGACAGGCGGGGAATGGTCCTATTATAACGAATTCGGGAACAATTGACAATAGAAGCCGCAAAACGGCATTGACAAAGCAGCGGCTTTGCGGTACAATAACTAAGTCATGCGGGATTAGCTCATCCGGTAGAGTGACTGCTTCCCAAGCAGTAGGTGGCGAG
>ERZ1090879.300-NODE-300-length-32359-cov-7.400632_pt1 | contig 32359 bp, 31 predicted proteins | sample MGYA00478472_ERZ1090879 | MGnify/ENA primary metagenome ERZ1090879 (study PRJEB33644, sample SAMEA5815723) | chicken gut metagenome | biome: Chicken; feature: Gastrointestinal Tract; material: Caecum | place: Ireland | collected 2019-01-01 | study: A study of the... | reverse complement strand
AAAAGAAACCGCAGGACCAGCCTGCGGTTTCTCTCTATAGGTCAATAATCGTCGCGCACTTTTTTGCGCAGTTTGCGCCAGATATTGAAGAAGGATATGACCAGCGCCAGCGCCAGCAGCACCACGACCATCCAGCCGCTGCCGCCCTCCTCGTAGCTCTTCATCTCGCTCCACTGGGAGTCCAGCGCGGCATTGATCTCGTCGGGCAGTGTGGTAAATACCTCTGCCTTGTTCATTACTTCTTCCCCGGGATAGGCAATCTCGTTGTATTTGAGATCATCGTCCAGCTGTTCCCATACCGCTGTGATCGGGGTGGAATACCCGATATAATCACAGTTGGCCAGGCCAACCGACGGTTCACACATATAGTTGATGAACAGTTCAGCTGCCTCTTTGTTGTTGGAGTTTGCCGGGATGCACATGCTGTCCACAAAGAAGTTCACACCCTCACTGGGATGTACAAAAGCCAGGTCGGGATTTTCTTCGATCATCGTCAGTGCATCGCCTGCATAATAGGGCGCCATGGCGGCTTCGCCGCCTTCCATCTTATCGAAGATCTCGTCCATGACATAGGCCTGTACGACACTCTTCTGGGTTTTGAGTTCCTGCATGACCGTTTCGACTTCTTCCACCGAGGCGGGATTCAGGGAATAGCCGAGCTTTTTGGCCGCAATGGCGTAGGCATCGCGGGAGTTATTGAACATCAGCACATTGTTGGCGTACTGTACATCCCACAAGGCAGCCCAGCTGGTGGGGGCTTCATCCACCAGCGTGGTGTTATAAATCAGACCTGTGGTACCCCAGGTATAAGGCACGCTGTAGAGGTTGTCGGGGTCGAAATCCCAGCCCAGGTATTCTTCGCCGATCTGCGCAAAATTGGGAATATTCTTATAATCCAGAGGGGCCAACATTCCTTCCGCGGCCATCTTGCCCACCATATAATCCGAGGGGAAAATCACATCGTAGGTGGCGCCACCGGATTTCATCTTGGCGTACAGACTTTCGTTGGAGTCGAAGGTGGTATAGTTGACCTTGATGCCGGTCAGTTCCTCAAAGGCAGAAAGGACGTCCACGCTGTCATCAGAGCCGTCCGAAATATACAGACCCCAGTTGTAGACGTTGAGGGTAATATTATCATCGGCAAAACGAGTCCAGTCATAGTCCGACGAAACAGAGATGTCATCGTTGACGGTTATGGTTTCCCCTTCCGCCCATACAGAGGGGGCGGAAGCCATTGCCAGCATGCCGGCGGCCAGTACCGCGGCAAAGAGTTTTTCTGCTTTCATCATCAGCGGTCCCCCTCTTCCTGCATGGCTTTGCGGATCGCCGTCTGGTTTTTGCGGTAGGCGCGGGAATCCGCTGCGTTGGAGATCAGGATGATGGCAAGAATCACGCAGAACATGACCGCCGACAGAGCATTGATCTCGGGGCTGACCTTTTTGCGGGTCATGGAATAGATGGCGATGGGCAACGTCTGCATCGTGCCGGAGTTGAAGTAGGAAATCATGAAGTCGTCGATGGAATACGTCAGGCAGATGAGGAAGGCTGAGAGAATCGCCGGGGAAAGCTGCGGCAGAATGACCTTGAAAAAGGCCTGCCGCGGTGTGCAGCCCAGATCCAGCGCGGCATTATACAGGCTGGGGTCCAGCTGCCGCAGTTTGGGGCCGACGTTAAAAATCACATACGGCACATTAAAGGTAATGTGGGCGATGATCAGCGTGGGCCAGCCGAACAGGCCGCCCTCGCCGCCCAGGCCAAAGTTCTGGGCCAGAACAAAGAGCAGCATCAGGGAAACACCGGTAATGATTTCGGGGTTGACGACCGGCACATAGCTGATATTGTTGACAATCAGCTGGGTGCGGCGGCTCATGGAGTTGATACCGATGGTGGCCAGTGTACCCAGCACTGTAGCCAACACGCTGGAAACCAGCGCCAATACCAGGCTGAGCCCCAGGGCCGAGAGGATCATCTCATTATGGAAAAGGCTCTTGTACCAGTCCAGCGTGAAGCCGGTGAAGTTGGAACGGGATTTGCTCTCGTTGAAGCTGAAGGCAATCATGACCGCAATGGGCAGGTACATGAAGCAGAAAATCAGAATGATATAGGTGCGCTGTAAAATGATGGATTGTTTCTTGTTCATTTTACATCACCCCTTCCATTTCCGATTCATCGAAGCTGGAAGTGAAGCTCATACAGAGCAGCACAATGACCATCAGGACCAGGCTCATGGCAGAACCAAGGTTGAGATTGTAGGAGTTGCCCAGGAATTGCAACTCGATCAAGTCACCGATGAGCAGGTTGGAGCCGCCGCCCAACATACGGCTGATGATGAAGGTGGAAACCGACGGAACAAACACCTGGGTAATGCCAGTGGCAATGCCGGGACCGGTGAGCGGCACCAGAACCCGCCAGAGAATCTGCCATACGTTGCAGCCCAGGTCCTGGGCCGCTTCGATGATGGAATCGTCGATCTTGGTCATGGCCGTATAAATGGGCAGGATCATGAAGGGCAGATAGTTGTACACCATGCCCAACACCACAGCACCGGAAGTATTGATCATATTGAAAGGGCCAATGCCGAACAGGCCGAGGAATTTGTTGATGAGGCCGTTTTTCTCCAGCAAGGTCATCCAGGCGTAGGTACGCAGCAGGAAGTTCATCCACATGGGCAGCATGACCAGCATAAGCATGATGTGCTGCTTGTTGGCGCGCAGGCGGGAAAGAAAATACCCCACCGGAAACGCCAGAATCAGGCAGATGACAGTGGATACCGCTGCCAGGATCAGGCTGCGGGCGAACACGCTGGAATACCGGCCGATCTGGGTCAGGTTTTCCAGCGTGAACTGGCCGTCGGCATTGGTCAGGGCGTACCAGATCACAATAAACAGCGGCACCACGATAAAGGCAGCCATCCAAACGAGGTAAGGGCCTGCCAGCCAGCGGGAGGTTTTGGATTTGAGCATCGCTTACACCTCCGTACGGGCCATGATATGGATCTCGTCGGGGCCGATATTCATGCCGATCAGTTCGCCGGGCTGGCTGGCCTGGGTGGAGTGGATGAGCCATTCGTAGCCTTCCACATCCACGTGCATCTCAAAATGGACACCCTTGAAAATCACTTCCCGCACAAGACCGGTCAGCATACCCACAGAGGGGGGCACGATCTGCACGTCCTCGGGACGGATGACGACCTGCACCGGTTCATTGGGCTTGAAGCCACGGTCCACGCAGGTGAAATCGTGACCGCCGAAGTTCACCAGGAAGTCCTTGATCATGACGCCGTCCACAATGTTGGAATCCCCGATGAACCGGGCTACAAAGGCGTTGCGAGGCTCATTGTAGATGTCCTGGGGCGAACCGATCTGCTGGATGTTGCCGCCCGACATGACGACAACGGTATCGGACATGGTCAGGGCTTCTTCCTGGTCGTGGGTGACATACACGAAGGTGATGTTCATTTCGCGCTGCAGGCGTTTGAGCTCCAGCTGCATCTCCTTGCGGAGTTTGAGGTCCAGGGCGCCCAGCGGCTCGTCCAGCAACAGGACCCGGGGCTGGTTGACCAGGCTGCGGGCAATGGCCACACGCTGCTGCTGACCGCCGGACAACTGATGGATGCTGCGTCGTTCAAAGCCTTTCAGACCCACGATCTCCAGCATCTCCAGCACCTTGGGGCGGATCTCCTCCTCGGGCAGCTTTTTCAGCCGCAGACCGAAGGCAACATTTTCAAACACATTCAGGTGCGGGAAAAGTGCATACTTCTGGAACACCGTGTTGACCGGGCGCTTGTACGGCGGCAGGTCGGCGATGTCCTTGCCATCAAAAAAGACATTGCCCGATTTTGGGGTAACGAACCCGGCAATCACGCGCAAAGTCGTGGTCTTACCACAGCCCGAAGGGCCCAGGAAAGTCACAAACTCTTTGTCGTGAATGTCAAGCGAAAGTCCATCCAGAACTTTTTGCCCGTCAAAATCGACAACAATGTCTTTCAGTGATACGATGATGTTTTCGTCCATATTACTGCATCCCCCTTTGCGGAATTTCCCGCCGTAGGGATGCAGTTTCTGCGGTTTCGGCCGCCAACGCTCCCCTGCGGGTCGGCGTGCTTTATGCCGCCCCGCAAAGGTTTGTTACACGGTCTTTCCCGCGGGGAAAGCCGCTGCAAGCAGCACGTACAACGCCAATGTGGCAGGGTGCGATTGAATTTACCCCCAGATGCACACAAAATACATTATACGGCAGCCACAGGGTTTGTCAACAGCCATGTTTTGCATTGCCGTAAAGATTCATTCAGATTTCGGTAAAGCTGTACATTATGCAGCATTTTGCCCATCTCCGAAAGTTTGCTGCAGCGAGTCGGCTGCCCGGCGGAAGGTTTCTTGCAGGTCGCCTTCGGTCGTTTCCTCTATCTTTTTTTGAATCGCTTCCAGCAAATCGTCCCAGGATGCAACCTCTCCGTTCAGGCTCAGACTGACCTGACCTTCTAACCCGGCGCTTTTGCCGGCGATGCGCAGGTCATACTTGCCCGCCGGCAGAGTAACAGACATAGGGTCCTGACTGCCCAGCGGCCACTGGGCGGCAAGGATTTCATCCCCGGTATTGAGCACCAAAAGTTTGGCTTCCCCCTTGGTGCCGGTCAGGGTGGATTGCACCTCGCACAGAGCCTGATCTTCTTCTACCGTAAAGGACCCCAGAGTTTTCACACCGGAAAAGCTACCGACTTTTAAAGCATAGGAGCCGTCTTTCTGGATATTGCCCCACCACTGGATCGCGGCGTAATGGTTTGCGCTGTCAGACAGGAAAGCCTCATCATCATACTGATCGTCGTACTGGCTGCAGCCGCACAGCAAAAACGCGGTAAGCATTGCCGCCAGCAGCAGGACCCATTTTTGCTTCTTCATACCAGTCATCCCCTTTTGGCATCAGCCGCCGATCAGGAAGTCCAGCACATCCCAGCCGTCGCCGCCCTGCTGCTTATACAGCTCGGTATAACCGCACTGGCAGCAACTGACCGTGACGAACTTTTTGTTCTGCACATCGAACAGCTTGGCAAAGTTGCCGCCGGTGGCCTGCATTTGATCGGTTTCGTACGCGGTGCAGCCGCATTTGGGGCATACATATTGACGTTTTTCCATACAACATTCTCCTTTTTGAATTGTGTGATCAGACAAGATTCAGACGGCGGGTCATCAGCCACTGGGTGACGGCCCACTTGATGGCATCCACCAGCACGGCAAAGGCAAGCAAGATAGCCAACATATAAAACATTGCCCAGAACGAGTCCACATTATAGAAGAGTTCCAGCCAACCGGCAGCATTGGCCTGCACGGCGCCAACCGCAACGGTGATTACCAGAAATACGCCGAGGATCTGTTCCGCAAAGCCCAGTACAAAATAAGCGATGATACTGGCCAGCAGACGCTGCTGACCGAACTGCCCGCCGATGGCGCAGGCCAGGTAGAATTCCAGATAAGTCCCGGCCAGAAGAGCCAGCAGGATCAGTACAAACAGACATGCGATTGCAAACCCTTCCGGGCTGAAGGGCACGATCCCGTCCCCAGGGTTAAAGGTTATATCTGCCAAACTGCCCCCTAGAATGCAGCCGCAAAGAATCAGGTAGGCAGCCACCGCCACGGACCAGGCACAGGCACAGATCAGCTTGGCGGTAATGTGCTTCCAGGTCGGCACCGGCAGGGACAGCATCAGGTAGCCCTGTTGGCCCAGCAGTTTGTAAAATCGTTGAACATTGACAAATATGCAAACACCCAGCACAAAAATCAGTGCCAATACAGCGATCATATTCAGCATCGCCTGGAAGAAATTCACCAGAGCAGGCAAATCCCCCAGGTTGTTCAATACGGCATTGGCCAGACCGGCAACGATTGTAAAAGCCAGCACACCGCCAGCTACCGGCAGCAGCACATGTGCCGTGGCCTTTCCCTCATATTTTAACAGTTTGGTCAGCATCTGTATACCTCCCGGAAATATTCATCCACGCTTTGACCACTTTCTTCCCGCAGAGCATCCACACCCACCTGGCGCAGCACCGCGCCATCCTTGAGGAAAATCACTTCATCCAGCGCCTTCTCAATGTCGCCGATCAGGTGCGTTGAAAGAACCAGGGCCGCATTTTCGCTATAGTTGCGCAGGATGGTTTGCAGGATATAATCCCGCGCGGCCGGGTCTACACCGCCCAGCGGTTCGTCCAGCAGATACAGCCTGGCCGCGCGGCTCATCGTCAGGCAGAGCTGCATTTTTTCCTGTGTGCCTTTGCTCATGGCTCCGATGCGGTCCTGCGCTTCAATGTGCAGGTCGTTGAGCATTTCGTGCGCCTTGGCGGCGTCAAAATCGGTATAAAAATCGGCGTACAGGCTTACGGCATCGGCAGCACGCATCTCGGTAGGCAAGGCCATGCGGTCCGGCAGATAGCTGGTTACACTTTTGGTATACACACCAGGTTCCTGCCCATCGATCAGCACACTGCCGCCGCTGGGTGTCAGCAGACCGGCCGAAATTTTGAGCAGTGTCGTTTTGCCGCTGCCATTGGGACCCAACAGTCCTACCAGTTTGCCGGGCTGTACGGAAAATGTGGCACCGTTCAGTGCGGCTTTACGGCCATACCACTTGTACAGGCCGTGTGCTTCGTAGATTCCATTTTCACACATCATTGGTTCCTCCCTCTGCGGTCTGCCGCAGCAGTTCTTCGGTTTCGGACCGGTCAAGCCCCAGGGCTTTCATCTGGCGCAGAAAGTCCGCTGCCAGCGCGGCCGCCCGCTTGCGGCGCAGCTGCTGCAGGGCATCGGCTTCCGCTGTGACGGTACGCCCCGCTGTGCGTTGGGCCTGCAAAAGGCCCCGACTTTCCAGTTCCTGCAAGGCACGCTGCATTGTATTGGGGTTTACCCCCGCCTGGGCAGCCAGTTCTCGTACCGGCGGAATTTTGCTTCCGGGCGGAAACGTCCCGTTTACAAGGGCCAGTTCCATCTGCTCTACCAGTTGAACATAAACCGGGCGGCCCGCCGCGATGTTCCAATCCATAGCGGTGCTCCTTCTTTGTATTATTGTATTAAGTGCTTAATACAATAATACACTATTTTACAGCTTTGTCAAGAGAAAGATACAAAAAATCCGCACAGCAAAAGCTGTACGGATTTTTCTGTTTATTGAAGATGATCTTCCAGCCAGGTCAAAACGTAATCAAAGACTTCTTCCCGGTTGGTTTCATTATGAAGCTCGTGGCGGGCTCCTTCATAGATCTGGCAGGTCAGGTCCCGGATACCGGCATCCCCCAACATGGCCCAGACCTTGCGTACCCCCGCGCCGTAATCCCCTACCGGGTCGGCATCACCGGAAATCAACAGGATGGGCAGATCCTTGTTCAGTGCTTGCGCCCAGCGGGGTCGATTTACGTGGTTGATGGCACCCAGCATTTCCCGGTAACTGCCCACTGTAAACGAGAAGGTACACAGCGGGTCGGCGTCATAAGCCTGCACCACTGCTTCATCCCGGGTCAGCCAGGCATTGGGAGATTTGGCGCCGGGAATACGTTTGCAATAGGTGCCGGTGTTGGCACGGACCATGAAGGGGGAAACGGTGCGTGCACCCCGGACCGCCGCAAGTACCGTGGCAATCCCCTGCCCGATCACATTGAGCAGCCGCGGCCCTGCTGTGCCGGAAATAATCAGACCGCTGATGGTATCGGGCCAGCGCTCAGCATACCAACGCGCAAAAATGCTGCCCATACTGTGCCCGTAGAGGAACACCGGCAAACCGGGAAATTCCTCATGGAGCAGTTCGTTCATTTTGTGCAGATCCTGCAAAAGATAATAGCGTCCGCCGGTTTCGCCATAATGGCCATATTCCTCCGGGGATGCGGTATCGCCATGCCCCAGATGGTCGTTGCCGGCCAGGGCAATGCCATGGCTGGCATAGAATTTTGCCATCGGTTCATAGCGGCGCACATACTCACACATACCGTGGCTGAGCTGCAGCACAGCATGCACCGGTACGCCGGGCATGGTATATACCGACGCCGAGACCGTATGCACGGTGTCCGACGATGGAAAGCGGATGGTTTCGCAGCAAAGCTGGGACATAGTTTCCCTCCTTTTTATTCGCCTTTGATTTTTCTCCAGTATTGGGCAAAGGCTTGCTCGTTCTTGTTGTCACCGGGCTCGTAGTACCGCCGGTCCTTGATGGCGTCGGGCAGATACTGCTGTTTGGTCCAGTGGTTCGGAAAATCATGGGGATACAGATAATGCTGGCCCTTGACTTTGGCATCCGCCCCATCGTAATGCTTGTTCTGCAGCTGGCGGGGAATCGGTCCGGTGCGGCCGGCCTGCACATCCGCCATCGCCGCATTGATGCCGTCATGTGCCGAGTTGGATTTGGGCGCTGTGGCGACCAGCACCACTGCATCCGCCAGCGGAAGCCGGGCTTCCGGCAGGCCCACCGCATTGGCAATATCCACCGCAGCCTTGACAATGGGGATGATCTGGGGCCAGGCAAGGCCCACATCCTCACAGGCGCAGACCATCAGCCGGCGGCAGGCACTGGGCAGGTCCCCTGCTTCCAGCAGCCGGGCCAGATAGTGCAGCGCCGCATCGGGGTCGGAGCCGCGCATGGATTTCTGATAGGCAGAAACAATATCGTAGTGATCATCGCCCAGTTTATCGTAGCGCATGGCCGTGCGGGCTGCCACCTGCCGGACCATATCCAGCGTGACGGTGCGCTGCCCGTTCTCCACCGGTGCTGCCGTCACGGCAAATTCCAGGTTGCCCAGGGCCTTGCGCATATCCCCGCCTGCGCTCTGAGCCAGATAGTCCAGGGCGTCATCGGGAATCAGAATGGGGAGCTTGTCCTCGGCACCAAGGCGTGCCGCAGCGTTCTGTACCCCTTTGCGGATGTCCTCCGCTGTCAGAGATTTGAACTCAAATACCGTGCAGCGGGAGAGCAGTGCATTGTAAACATAAAAATACGGATTTTCGGTGGTGGAGGCAATCAGTGTGACGGTGCCCTGTTCCACACATTCCAGCAGGCTCTGCTGCTGGCGTTTGTTGAAATACTGGATCTCGTCCAGATACAGCAGGATTCCGCCGGAAGCCCCCAGCGTGCCGATATCTGCCAGGACCGATTTGATGTCGCTGGTAGAAGCCGTTGTACCATTGAGCTTGTGCAGCTGCATCCCGCTGCCTGCGGCAATGATGCTGGCTACCGTGGTCTTGCCCACACCGGACGGGCCGTAAAAGATCATGTTGGGAATGCGGCCGCTTTCCACCGTGCGGCGGAACACCTGATTTTTGCCCAGAAGATGCTGCTGACCGCAGACCTCATCCAGGGTGCGCGGCCGCAGCCGCTGTGCCAAGGGTTCCATGCGTGTTCCCTCCTTTTAAATAAGGTAATAACATCTGCCGGGCACAAGGGTGTGTTTTTTTATTTGTTTAAGTGCCCGTACAGGAAACTGTGAGGTTCTTCCTCTTGATTATAAGGTATCACCGTGGTAGAATCAAGAGAAAGAACGTGAAACGGAGCGAATGCTGTGACAAAAAAGGAACTGGCGCAAATCTGCATCGACCGCCTCAAGGCCGAATATCCACTGGCCGAGTGTACGCTGGACTATGACCACGCCTGGCAGCTGCTGGTGGAGGTTCGCCTGGCTGCGCAGTGCACCGATGCCCGTGTGAACGTGGTGGTGCAGGACCTGTTTGCCCGGTACCCCAGCGTGGAGGCACTGGCTGCCGCCACGCCGGAAGAGATTGAAGCCATCGTGAAACCCTGCGGACTGGGCCGCAGCAAGGCACGGGATATTTCTGCCTGTATGCGGATGCTGCGCGATGCGTACGGCGGCAAGGTGCCGGATGACTTCGACGCCCTTTTGTCCCTGCCCGGTGTGGGCCGCAAAAGCGCCAATCTGATCATGGGTGATGTGTTCGGCAAACCGGCCATCGTGACCGATACCCACTGCATCCGGCTGTGCAACCGCATCGGCCTGGTGGACAACATCAAGGAACCCGCCAAGGTGGAGCGGGAACTCTGGAAGATCATTCCGCCGGAGGAAGGCAGTGATTTTTGCCACCGCCTGGTGTATCACGGCCGCGCCGTCTGCACGGCACGTACCACGCCTTTCTGCGAAAAATGCTGCCTGGCGGATGTCTGCCGGGCCGGAAAGGATTATCTGCATGAAAAAGGCAACTGAAGCACCGCTGGGCGGCGAACTGCGCAGCCAGCAGACCGCCGATCGGCTGGTCGCTGAGCTGCGCAGCGGTCTGTATGCAGGCGCCGCGCAGTTGCCCAGCGAAGTGGAACTGGCCGGGGCATTGGGCATCAGCCGTACCGTGGTACGCGATGCACTGAGCCTTTTGGAACGGGAAGGATACCTGGAACGGGTACGCGGCATCGGTACCCTTGTGAACCGCGATGTGCTGCGGGTGGAGAACCGACTGGACCAGAAACTGGAATTTTACCGTATGATCCGCTCTGCCGGGTATGTGCCCCACAGCGACAATCTGCTGGTCACGCGGGAAACGGCCTCTCCCGAACTGGCGGCACGGCTGGGGTTATCGGCTGCAGAAAAACCGACGCTGGTTTTTGTACGCCGCCGCGTGCTGGCTGACGATACGCCGGTCCTGTATTCCACTGATATTCTGCCGTTGACGCTTTTCGGCGGGCAGCGGCTGGACACCCTGGATTTTACACGTCCGATTTTTGAGATCGTGACAGATATCTGCCATGTGGATGTGACCAAGACCCTGGCCCATGTACACGCAGTGACCGGCACCCCGGGCATCCGGCGGCAGCTGGGACTGCGCCCCGACCAGGCACTGATGCAGCTGGACGAAACCTTCTATTCCCGGTTGTGCAAACCGGTTCTTTGCTGCCAGACCTGTTACACAGACTTTTTCGACTTCGCGATCGTGCGCCAGCTGGTGTGACAGCGCTTACCACTTTTGTCATAGGGTGCTGCGGTCCCCTTTTCCGGGATCTGCGCTCCATGAGATAAATAGAGTTTAAAGGGGAATGTGTATGAGACATTTGATCGACCCGGCGGACTTTACGCTGGAAGAAACCCTTCGCCTGATGGATCTGGCTGACCGTATCCACGACGACCCGGCTACATACAAGGATGTGGCCTACCGCAAGCGTCTGGCGACGCTGTTCTATGAACCCAGCACCCGTACCCGCCTTTCGTTTGAGGCTGCCATGCTCAACCTGGGCGGCCAGGTGCTTGGCTTCCCCGATGCGGGCGTTTCCAGCGCATCCAAGGGTGAAACCGTTGCCGATACCATCCGGATCATCAGCTGCTATGCCGACATTGCCGCTATGCGCCACCCCAAAGAAGGCGCCCCGCTGCGCGCTTCCCGCTACAGCCGTATTCCGGTCATCAATGCCGGCGATGGCGGCCACAGCCACCCCACCCAGACGCTGCTGGATATGATGACCATTCGCCGCCGCAAAGGACGCCTGGATAACCTGACCATCGGTTTCTGCGGTGACCTGAAATTCGGCCGTACCGTGCACAGCCTGATCAAGAGCCTGTCCCGTCTGCCGGGAATGCGGTTCGTGCTGATCTCGCCCGAAGAACTTCGCGTGCCGGATTACATCATCAGCGAAGTTCTGGCCCCCAATGGCATCGACTATGTGGAAACCCGCAGCCTGGAGGAATCGCTGCCGGAGCTGGATATCCTGTACATGACCCGCGTGCAGCAGGAGCGCTTCTTCAACGAAGAAGATTACATCCGGCTGAAAAACAGCTACGTTCTGACCAAAGACAAGCTGGCGCTGGCCCCTGCCGACATGGCGGTGCTGCATCCGCTGCCCCGCGTGAACGAGATCACGCTGGATGTGGACGATGATCCGCGCGCCGCTTACTTTGAACAGGCGCAGAACGGCGTATATATGCGCATGGCCTTGATTATGACGCTGCTGGGTCTTGCAGACCCCAAAACCGGGGAGGTTGCTTTTGATGTTAACGGTTGATGAGATTCTGAACGGCGTGGTCATCGACCACATTACCGCCGGTACCGGCCTGGGACTGTACCACATGATGGAATTGGAAAAGCTGCACGATGCCAGCGTGGCCCTGCTGCAGAACGTCCGCAGCCAGAAAAGCGGCAAAAAGGACATTATCAAAATTGAAGGCGACGTCAGCAAGCTGAATTTTGATATTCTGGGGTATCTGGACCCCAAAATCACCATCACCGTGATTGAAAACGGACACATCGTCAACAAGATCCGGCCCAAGCAGCCGCAGCGTCTGGTCAATGTGATCAAGTGCACCAATCCCCGCTGCGTGACCTCCATTGAGGAAGGCTGCGACCACATCTTTACCCTGACCCCCAGCGGTCGGTATCGTTGCATTTACTGTGAACAGGAATTCCGCGTAAAACCGTAACTTCTCATACACATTCCGAGCGTGCCGGGATTTTTCCGGCACGCTTTTTTCTTGTGTGAAAAAGCGTTGAATTCGTCATATTGCACAAGAATTCATAACAAGTTTATAATTTGTTATTGATTTGTCATTCTGGAGGCCGTATAATAGATTACAACCGAACCGAAACAAACGGAGGACAAAACATCTATGATACGACTTTCTATTGAAACGCCCGATCGTGCGCAGCAGGTCGTACAGGATCTCTGCCGCGATATGGGCCACCGCATCGCCGCCAATCCGCCAGGGCTGTGCCCTGTGGATATGGCGCTGAATTTTTTGCGCTTGTGCCATGCACAGACCTGCGGCAAGTGTGTACCTTGCCGTATCGGGCTTTCCCAGTTGGAAACCCTGCTGGAAAGTGTACTGGACCAGACTGCCCCGGAAGGAACCATAGACCTGATCGAACAAACTGCCGCTGCTATCGTGGATTCGGCAGACTGTGCCATCGGGTACGAGGCTGCCGCGATGGTTTTACAGGGCGTGCGCGGATTCCGCGAGGACTACGAGGAGCACGCCCACTACGGGCGCTGTATTTGCTCGCTGAAACAGCCGGTTCCCTGTGTGACGGTATGCCCTGCCCACGTGGATATCCCCGGTTACATTGCATTGGTGCGGGAAGGACAGTTTGTTGCCGCCCTGGATCTGATCCGCAAGGACAATCCATTCCCCCACTCCTGCGCCTACGTCTGCGAACACCCCTGTGAACGCCAGTGCCGCCGTCGTCTGGTGGATGATGCTGTGAACATCTGCGGCCTCAAGCGCTATGCCGCCGACCACGCCGGGAACCAGACGCCCCCTGCCCCGGCGGAAAGCACCGGCAAACGGGTCGCCATCATCGGCGGCGGCCCCAGTGGACTGACTGCAGCATACTACCTGCGGCTGATGGGCCATGACATCACGGTCTTTGAACAGCGCGAAAAGCTGGGCGGTATGCTGCGGTATGGTATTCCGGATTACCGTCTTCCGCCGGAAGTATTGCAGCGGGATATTGATTATATTCTTGCCACCGGCATGGAGGTCAAAACCGGTGTCTGCGTGGGTAAGGATATCCAGCTGCCCGATCTGCAAAAGGAGTATGACGCCTTGTACATTGCCATAGGTGCCCATGCAGACAAAAAGCTGGGGCGGGAGGGGGAAGACAGCAAGAACGTTCTTTCTGCCGTGGAGTTTTTGCGCAGCTGCGGCGAAGGCAACGCCCCCGACTTTACCGGCAAGCGCATTGTGGTCATCGGCGGCGGCAACGTGAGTATGGACGCTACCCGTACCGCGATCCGTCTGGGGGCGGAGAGCGTGACCTGTGTCTATCGCCGCCGGGTGGACGATATGACCGCACTGCCCGAAGAAATCGAAGATGCCATGGCGGAGGGTTGCCAGATTCTTCCGCTGCAGGCCCCGGCCCGTATCGAAGCCAACGAAAATGGCGAAGTCAGCGCCCTTTGGACCCGCCCCCAGATCATCGGTGGATATGGCCGGGATGGTCGCCCCGCCCCGCGGGATGCCCGGCAAAAAGAATTCCGCATTCCCTGCGACTATTTGATTATTGCCATCGGACAGCGCATTGAGTCCGATGAATTTGAAAAAGGCGGTATCGGCACCAGCCGTGGCGCCCTGAAAGCCGACCTGTCCGGTTATGTACCCGGCACGCCCAACGTCTTTGCGGGCGGTGACGCCGTGACCGGTCCGGCTACCGTCATCCGTGCAGTGGCTGCCGGCAAGGTCAGTGCCGCCAACATCGACAGCTTCCTGGGCTACGCCCATACCATCGGTACCGCGGTCAAAATTCCGCCGGCCAGGCTCTCCAACACACCACCCTGCGGGCGGATTCAGTTGAAGAGCCGCAACGCTCTGGAAGCCCGCTGCGACTTTGAATTGGCAAGCTGTGGTATGACCGAGGAGGAAGCGATGCAGGAAGCCAGCCGCTGCCTGCGCTGCGATCACTTCGGTTACGGCATTTTTAAGGGAGGGAGGACGACCCAATGGTAAACGTAACTGTCAACGGTGTGGCCGTCCAGGTACCGGAGGGTAGCACCATTTTAAATGCGGCCAAGGTTGCCGGGGTGGATATCCCCCATCTGTGCTATCTGAAAGACCTCAACGAGATCGGCGCCTGCCGTGTTTGCTGTGTCGAGATCGAGGGGGAACGCAATCTGGTGCCCAGTTGCAACAATCCGGTATTTGAAGGCATGGCTATCCGCACCAACACCGACCGGGTACGCCGTACCCGCCGCATCAATGTGGAATTGATCCTGAGCCAGCATGACTGCCATTGTGCCACCTGCCTGCGCAGCGGAAACTGCCATTTGCAGAACGTGGCCAACGACCTGGGCATACTGGAAAACCCCTACCCTGCCGATCTGGTGACCGGTGCCCGGGCACAATGGCCCAGGGATTTTCCCCTTTACCGTGACACCAACAAATGCATCAAATGTATGCGCTGCATCCAGGTCTGCGACAAGGTGCAGGGGGTACACGTGTGGGACCTGTCCGGCACCGGCAGCCGTACCCGGGTGGATGTCAGTGGCAATCGCCGCATCAAGGAGAGTGATTGCACTCTGTGCGGACAGTGCATTACCCACTGCCCCACCGGCGCCCTGCGGGAGCGCAACGATACCCAGCGTGCCTTTGATGCCATTGCAGATCCCGATAAAATCACGGTCGTTCAGATTGCGCCTGCCGTGCGCACAGCCTGGGGCGAAAATCTGGGATTGACGCCGGAACAGGCCACCGTGCACCGCATGGCGGCAGCGCTGCGTCGGCTGGGATTCGACTATGTGTTTGACACCTCTTTCAGCGCTGACCTGACAATCATGGAGGAAGGCACGGAATTCCTCCATAGGTATCAGGCGGGCGAAACCCGTGAACTGCCCATGTTTACCAGCTGCTGCCCCGGCTGGGTACGGTACCTCAAGAGCCATTATCCCCAATGGACTGACCGGCTTTCCACAGCCAAAAGCCCCCAGCAGATGTTTGGTGCCGTGACCAAGAACTATTTTGCCCAGAAATTGGGGGTATCTCCCGACAAGATTTACTGTGTGTCTGTAATGCCCTGCATCGCCAAAAAGCAGGAATGTGATCTGCCCACCATGCACACCGAAGCCGGGCGGGATGTGGATTTGGTTCTGACCACCCGGGAATTGGTGCGGATGATCCGGGCCGAGCACCTGCATCCGGAGGCCTTGCCCGAAGAAGCCTTTGATTCCCCCTTGGGCACCTACACCGGCGCAGGCGTGATTTTTGGCGCCACCGGCGGTGTGATGGAAGCCGCGCTGCGCAGTGCCTATTATCTGGTGAACGGTAAAAATCCCAAGGCGGACGCGTTCACCGCCGTGCGAGGCGAGGCCTTCGCACAGGGATGGACCGAAGCGGAGTTTGACCTGGGCGGCGGGGCCATTGTACGTACCGCCGTTGTCAGCGGTCTGGGCAACACCCGGCGCTTGCTGGATGCTATTGCTGCCGGCAAGGTTCATTATGATTTTGTAGAAGTCATGGCCTGCCCCGGCGGCTGTGCTGGCGGCGGCGGTCAACCCCAGAATCTGGATGATGAAGAGCGCGCGGGAGTGCGCGGTCAGCGTCTGTATGCGCTGGATCAATGCAGCACCCTGCGCTTCAGCCACGAAAATCCGGAGGTCGGGGTCCTGTATCGGGATGCACTGGGCGAACCTGGCAGTGAGCGGGCCGAAGCATGGCTCCATACCGATCACAGCGGCTGGAAAATGCCGCAGAGTCCGCAGTAAATTTCCCCCTTTTTCCTTATAGAAATGCAAGAAAAGCCGTCCGGCGTAAAAACCGGGCGGCTTTTTCCTGGTGTGATTATACGCAGGCGGCAAGGTCACTTTCCTGCAAGACAATGCTGCCATCCGGAGCAGCATCCGCTGTATATACCCTTCCTGCGTGAGCAGTTCCGGAAGCAATACGATCTGCCAACGCCTGTTCCACTGCGCGGCTGACGGTGCGGCGCAATTCCCGCGCCCCATACGGCGGCACCTTATCCCCGGCCAGGCATTGGGCCGCAGCTGCCGTATGATGCAGTGTGTATCCCTGGCGTGCCGCCCGCTCTTCCAGTTCGCAGAGCAACCGGTCGGCAATGGCGGCCAGCTGCCGGGGCCCCAATGGCTCAAACAACACTGTTTCGTCCAGGCGGCCCATCAGTTCGGGACGGAAAAACTCCTTGGCTTCCTGAATGGCCTGCTTGCCCCGCCGGGCTGTTTCTTTGTCAGCGGCGCCGAACCCCATGGGGGCGGTCTGCCCGCTGAGGCAGCGTGCCCCCAAATTGGAGGTAAGCAGTATGATCGTGTTGGAAAAATCCGCCTTGCGCCCCTGAGAGTCGGTCAGGCTGCCGTCTTCGAGGATCTGTAACAGCAGATTCTGGATGTCGCCGTGCGCTTTTTCGATCTCATCAAAGAGCACCACGCTGTAAGGCCGGCGGCGCACGGCTTCCGTCAGCTGGCCGCCTTCATCATGCCCCACATAGCCCGGCGGTGCTCCCAACAGCCGGGCAACGGTGTGGCGCTCCATATATTCCGACATATCAAATCGCAGCAGCGCTTTTTCGCTGCCAAACCAGCATTTGGCCAACGTACGGGCCAGCTGTGTTTTGCCAACACCGGTAGGGCCCAAAAACAGCATCGCTCCGATGGGGCGGCCGCTTTCCCGCAGACCGGTGCGGCTGCGCCGGATGGCTGCCGCTACCGCGGAAACAGCCTTGGGCTGACCGATGACTTCTGCCGCCAGACGGCTTTCGAGGTTGGCCAACCGTTCCCGCTCAGCTTCCCCTACCCTTTCCACCGGAACGCCGCTGGCTTTGCTGACTACCTTTGCCACGTCGGAAGGCTGTAAAGTGCGCTGCTTTACAGTTCCTTCGGCGCAGGCAATCCGCACCGAAGCGGCCGCTTCGTCCAACAAGTCAATGGCCTTATCGGGCAGATAGCGGCCCGGCAGATAGCGCACACTGAGTTCCACCGCGGCATGGATGGCTTCCTGCGGGATGGAAATACCGTGATACCGCTCATACCTTGGCATCAACCCGCGCAGGATGGTTTCGGCGTTGGCAGGGCTGGGTTCCTCCACCATTACTTTCCCGAAACGACGTTCCAGGGCAGAATCCTTCTGAATCGTTTTGCGGTATTCCTCCACAGTGGTTGCACCGATCAGCTGAATTTCTCCCCGTGCCAGCATCGGTTTGAGAATGCTCGCCGCGTCGATAGCGCCCTCTGCCGCTCCGGCCCCCGCAATCACATGGATCTCATCAATAAACAGGATGGTGGAACTGTCGCGGTAAAGTTCCTCCAGCAGATTTTTGAAGCGCTCTTCAAAATCGCCGCGGTACTTGGTTCCGGCCACCATGGAGGCCATATCCAGCGCCAGCACCCGTTTGTTGCGCAGCGACGGCGTGATCTGCCCGAAAGCAATGCGCTGGGCCAGGGCTTCCGCCAAGGCGCTTTTGCCGACACCCGGTTCCCCCAGCAGGCAGGGATTGTTTTTTTGGCGGCGGCAGAGAATCTCGATGATACGATCCAGTTCGGCATCCCGGCAAAGCACCGGGTCAAGGCGTCCTTCCTGGGCCAGCCGTGTAAGATCGCGGCCGTATTTCTCGCTGGGTTTTCCGCTGCGGGAAGTTGCCATCCGCGGCTGCGCCGGGAGTACCATCTGCCCCGAAAGCTGCCGGCATTCCCGGGCAGCCTGGGGCACCTCAATGCCCAAAGAGGCCAGCCAGACGCTGGCCGTGCAGGAGGCATCCTCCAGCATGGCACAGAGCAGATGCTCGTTTTCTGCTTTTGCCGTACTGGCGGCATGGGCACCCAGCACGGCAAACTCCATAGTTTTGCGCGTTTCGGGGGCCAGGTCATTTTTGCCCAGGCTTCGGGGCTGACCACTGCAGCTGCGGGCCTGCACACAACCATGCAGCGCCGATTCCGTCACCCGTTTCCGCCGCAGAAAATCCGCCGCCGGCCCCTGCGCCGTCCGGAGCATGGCCAGCAAAAGATGCCCGGTATCCGCCGCTGCGCATCCTTGCTTTCCCGCCAGTGTGACCGCCGTGTACAGCGTATGCGCCGCTGCCCGGGAAAAACCTTTATAACAATGAAACAGCATCCTTGTGCCTCCCGTTTTGGTCTCATAGCAAGTATAGGCGCTCGGGGCGCAAATAATCATCGAATCAGGGCAAATCCTGCAATGACAAATGCATCGGACTGTGTTATACTAAAAAATATGACGCAAAATGCGGAACAAGTGGGGTGGTTTTACCAATGCACAAATTGCTGCGCTATATCAAGGGCTATGAAAAGCAGGCCCTGCTGGCGCCGCTGTTCAAGATGCTGGAGGCCTGTTTTGAACTGTTTGTGCCCTTAGTGGTGGCAAGTATCATTGACACCGGCATCAAGAACGCCGATACCGTTTTTATCTGGCAGCGCTGCGGGCTGCTGGTGCTGTTGGCCGTGATCGGCCTGACCTGCAGCCTGACGGCACAGTATTTTTCCGCCAAAGCGGCGCTGGGATTCGGTACGGCGCTGCGCAAGGATCTGTTTCGTCACATCAACACCCTGAGTTACAGCGAACTGGACGGTATCGGTACGCCGACACTGGTCACCCGGATGACCAGCGACATCAACCAGGTCCAGAATGGTGTCAACCTGACGCTGCGGCTGCTGCTGCGTTCGCCGTTCATTGTGCTGGGCGCGCTGATCATGGCATTTTCCATCAGTCCGCACCTTACCCTGCTCTTTGTGGTGGCTACCGTCCTGATCTCGCTGATCATCTGGCTGATCATGCGTGCCACCGTGCCCATTTATCATCAGGCACAGAACGGACTGGACCGCGTTACGCTGCTGACCCGGGAAAACTACGTCGGGGCCCGCGTGGTGCGGGCTTTCGCCCGGCAGGCAGACGAGCTGGCCGCCTTTGTGGAAACCAACGACCACCTGAAAGCGATTCAGCTCAAAGCGGGAAAAATTTCTGCTTTGATGAACCCGCTGACCTACCTGGTTGTGAACCTGACAGTCATTGCCCTACTGCTGTTCGGTGGCCGGGAAGTGGACTCCGGACACCTGACCCAGGGCGAAGTTATTGCCCTGATCAATTATATGAGCCAGATTCTGGTCAATCTGCTGCGTGTGGCTGATCTTGTGATCTCAGTGACCCGTGCCCTGGCCAGTGGTATGCGGGTGAATGAAATTTTGAATACCCCTTCTTCCATGCCCAACCCGGATGCGGCGGAACTGGGAGCTGTTGCCGGCAGCGCTGCTGTAGAATTTGACCATGTGACCTTCACCTATCAGGGGGCCGGAGGTCCCAGCCTGACCCGAATCGATTTCACTGCCCGACCCGGTGAAACAGTGGGTGTCATTGGCGGCACCGGCAGTGGCAAAACGACACTGATAGACCTGGTGGCACGTTTTTATGACGCCAGCGAGGGCGTTGTCCGGCTGTTCGGTCACGATGTAAAGGAATACAGCTTCGCACAACTGCGTCGTATGATCGGGATCGTGCCCCAGCAAGCCATGCTGTTTACCGGGACGATCCGCGACAATATGCGCTGGGCTGCCCCCAATGCCACCGACGAAGAGATCTGGGCGGCTTTGGAAATCGCCCAGGCTGCTGATTTTGTGCGCAGCAAACCCGGAATGCTGGACGAGCCGGTGGAAACCGCCGGACGCAATTTTTCCGGCGGGCAGCGCCAGCGCCTGACCATTGCCCGGGCACTGGTGCCAAAGCCCCAAATTCTGATTCTTGATGACAGTGCTTCGGCACTGGACTTTGCCACCGATGCCGCCCTGCGCAAGGCGCTGAAAGAGAAAACCCGCGGTATGACGGTGTTTATCGTTTCTCAGCGCGCTGCCAGCGTACAACGCGCCGACCACATTCTCGTGCTGGATGACGGTGCCCTGGTGGGCGATGCTCCCCATGCCGAATTGCTCAGGTCCTGCCCGGTTTACAAAGAAATTTGCCTGAGCCAGCTGAGCAAGGAGGAGGTGGATAAGACGCTATGAGCAAACACGTCAAACTCAACCGTTCCACAGTCCGGCGGGTATTGGCATTGATTCGTCCCTATACCGGATCTGTTGTGCTGACCCTGACCCTGGCTGTGATTACCGTCTTTACCACCTTGCTGGCACCGGTGATCTCCGGCAAAGCGGTGGACCTGATTCTGGGACCCGGCCAGGTAGATTTTGCCGGACTGGCCCGGTTGGCCGTTGCTATGGCCGCCACCATTCTTTGCACCGCAGCAGCCCAGTGGATGATGAACGTTGTAAACAATCGCATAACCTTCCAGGTGGTGCGGGATATCCGTGTTAAAGCCTTTGAGCAGATGGAGATTCTGCCCCTGAAATATATGGACGCCCACCGCCCCGGCGATGCGATCAGCCGCATCACCACCGATGTGGAGCAGTTCAGCGACGGTCTGCTGATGGGGTTCACCCAGTTGTTCACCGGCGTACTGACAATTCTGGGCACGCTGGGGGTCATGATCTCCATTGACTGGCGCATCGCGCTGGTGGTCGTGGCGTTGACGCCGCTTTCCATCTTTGTGGCACGCTTTATTGCCACCCACACCTACTCCATGTTCAAGGTGCAAAGCGAAACCCGTGCCGAAATGACCAGTCTTGTGGAAGAGCTGGTCGGCAATGAGCACCTGGTCCGGGCGTTTGGGTACGAAAGCCGTGCCGAGGCCCGGTTTGAGCACATCAATCTGGATCTGCAGAAGTGCGGTGTGCGTGCGGTGTTCTTCTCTTCCCTGACGAATCCCTGCACCCGTTTTGTAAATGCACTGGTTTATGCCGCTGTGGGTGTGCTGGGCGCGTTTGCCGCCATTGCCGGCAGCCTGACGGTGGGGGAACTTTCGGTCTTTTTGAATTATGCCAACCAGTACACCAAGCCGTTCAATGATATTTCCGATGTCATGACCGAGTTGCAGAACGCACTGGCCTGCGCACAACGGGTGTTTGATCTGATTGACGAAACGCCCATTGTGCCGGATGCCCCGGATGCTGCCGTGCTGCCCATGGGCGCCGGCAGCGTAGAGTTTGAACACGTAAAGTTCCGTTATGCGCCCGATGTGCCGCTGATTGAGGACATGAACCTGCGGGTCTGGCCGGGGCAGCGCATTGCGCTGGTAGGCCCCACCGGATGTGGCAAGACCACGCTGGTCAACCTGCTGATGCGGTTTTATGAGATCAACGGCGGCTGCCTGAAAGTGGACGGCCATCCCATTGATGCAGTTACGCGGGACAGCCTGCGCGCCAACCTTGGCATGGTATTGCAGGAAACATGGCTGAAATCTGGTACCATTGCCGATAACATTGCTTACGGGAAGCCGGATGCTACCCGGGACGAAATCATGGAAGCTGCAAAACGCGCCCGCGCCCACAGCTTTATCTGCCGACTTCCCAACGGGTATGATACGGTAGTGGCCGAGGACGGCGGCAATATCAGCCAGGGGCAGCGGCAGTTGCTCTGCATTGCCCGCGTCATGCTGCGGCGCCCCCCGATCCTGATTCTCGACGAGGCAACTTCCAGCATCGATACCCGCACCGAAGTTCTGGTCCAGGATGCTTTTGAAGAGTTGATGAAAGGGCGCACCAGTTTTATTGTGGCGCATCGTCTTTCTACCATCAAGAACGCAGACCAGATTCTGGTGATGAAAGCCGGCAACATCATTGAGCGAGGTACCCACGACGAACTGCTCGCCAAAGGGGGATTTTACGCGCAACTGTATGAAAGCCAGTTTGCAAAAGCCTGAACCCCACCAAGAAATCGCTGTATAAGGAGTGTGTATTTTATGAGTTCCGTCAACATTCCCACCAATTACAAAAGCCTCCTGGGGTTGTACGACACCCAGAAGGCCATCGGTCTGATCAAGACGATTTTTCAGGAAAAGCTGTGTCTGGCGCTGCACTTGAAGCGGGTCACCGCACCACTGTTTGTTTTGCACGGCAGCGGTCTGAACGATGACCTGAACGGCGTTGAGCGCCCCGTAGCCTTTGATGTGCCCTGCCTGGACGAAAAGGCCGAGATCGTGCACAGTCTGGCCAAGTGGAAGAGATATGCCCTGTACAAGTATGGATTCCGTCCCGGTCAGGGTCTTGTGACCGATATGAACGCTGTGCGCCGCGATGAGGAGCTGGACAATCTGCACAGCATTTATGTTGACCAGTGGGACTGGGAGCGCGTGATCACCGCCCGGCAGCGTACCACCGCCTTTTTGCAGGATACCGTGCGCGATATTGTGGACGCCGTGTGCGCTACCTCCGATGAGCTGCGCTGGAAGTTCCCTGCTCTGAAAAAAATCCACCTGACCCGCGAAGTCACCTTCATAACGACCCAGGCATTGGAAGACCGGTACCCTGAACTTACCCCCAAAGAGCGGGAAAATGCTTTTGCCAAAGAACATGGTACCGTGTGCATTATGCAAATTGGCGGTAAGCTGAAAAGCGGCAAGCCCCACGATGGCCGCGCCCCCGATTATGATGACTGGACACTGAACTGCGACATTCTGTTCTGGCACAAACCTCTTGGCTGTGCGCTGGAGCTTTCCAGCATGGGCATCCGCGTGGATGCAGACGCCATGCGCCGTCAGTTGCAGGAAGCAGGTTGCCCCGAACGCGCCGAGCTCCCCTTCCACAAAATGTTGCTGGATGGCACGCTGCCGCTGACGATGGGCGGCGGCATCGGGCAGAGCCGGCTGTGTATGTTGCTGCTGGGCAAGGTCCATGTGGGTGAAGTACAGGTCAGCCTGTGGGATGAGGAAACCGTAACCGCCTGCCGCCAGGCCGGCGTAGAACTGTTGTAAGTTCCTGATTGTTATAAAGAAAAACCTCCGCAGCCCTATAAAGGGCGCGGAGGTTTTTCGATGGGGCTAGTAACAGGACTCGAACCTGCAACCTGCTGATTACAAATCAGCTGCACTACCAATTGTGCTATACTAGCGGAACTAGTTTAGTGTAACACATTTGGCAGGCCGTTGTCAATGCTGAAACAGCGCATTTTGCAACGCGGCATAATCCTGCAGCGTCAGTTGCTCCGGACGTGCGCGCTGATCCAGACCCGCAGCTTCTAAAGCTGCCAGCACCTGCGCCTTGGACAGTTTCAGTCCGTTGGCAATCGCATTGGCGGCTGTTTTGCGGCGCTGGGAAAATGCAGCGCGGATCAGGGCAAAATAAGCCGATTCCTGCTCAGCAGGCAACGTTACCGGCGGCTGCTGGCGAACATCCAAGCGGATCACGGCGCTGGTCACGTTGGGAGCCGGGTAAAAACTGCCAGGCTGTACGCTGAACAACAGCTTGGGCTGGGCATAGTACGCCACAGCATAACTGATGGCACCGGCTTCCCGCGTGCCAGGGGCCGCACAAAGGCGCTGTGCAGCTTCTTTCTGTACCATGACTGTGATATTGCGGATGGGAAGTTTTTCTTCCAGAAGGCGCATCAGAATAGGGCTGGTGATGTAGTATGGCAGGTTGGCGCAAACGGCCACCGGTTTATCGCCAAACTCTTCGGCCAGAAGGGATTTCAAATCCACTTTGAGCACATCGTTGAGAACCAACTTGAAGTTATCGAATCCAGCCATGGTTTCAGCCAGCAGCGGCGGCAAACGCTTATCCACCTCAATGGAAACCACTTTATCGGCGCGGCGGCAAAGCTGTTCCGTCAGAACGCCAATGCCTGGGCCGATCTCCAGCACACCCCAGCCAGGGCCAATTTCCGCTGCCTCTGCAATTCGTGGGCAGATGCCGGGATTGATGATGAAATTTTGCCCGAAGCCTTTGGAAAGTGCAAAATCATACCGCGCACACAAATCGCGGATGGTGGAAAGGTCGGTCAGATTGGGCACGATATTCTTCCTTTCCCTACTCAGTTCTGCCCTGTCAGCGACATGGCCGTGTTGACAGCCTTGCTGATCTGCGGGTCGGTATCAATGGTAAAGTCGTAATACGCCGTCTGCTCGTCGGCGCTCAGAGAAGCATCTACATCCGGTGTCAAACCGGTATCGTTCCAGGACTTTCCTTCATTATCCAGCAGCAGGCCCACGGTGATATAGGCGGCAGAACCGTCGGAGAAACTCTGCGCATCGCTCATCACAACGCCCTTGCCCATGGTGGTCGTTCCAACCAGCGTGGCCCCACCCATTTTGCGCAGAGCGTTGGCAAAGAGTTCTGCGCCGCCTGCGGTGCTGCCGTTAACAAGGCAGACCATCGGCAGAGTGATTTCGTTTTCGTCGGACATACGCAGGTCGGTTATAGTACCGTCCTTATTTTCCTGCTGTGCAATCAGGCCGGAAGGCAAACAGTAATCCGCCGAAACCAGTGCGGCGTTGAGATTTTCCCCGGTGTTGTCGCGCAGATCGAATACATAGCAGGTGGCGCCCTGTTCCTTGAGGCTGTCTACCGCAGTCTTGAACTCGTTGGCAGTGCTTGTGCCGAAAGAATCTATACGGATATAGCCGCAGGTGCCCGCCGTCAGCTGATAGGAAACCGTAGGCGTATTGTAATTGGTATGCACCAGGTCCAGTGTCTGCTCCTGGCGATCCGGTGTCAGATAGGTGATCGTGGTGGTGGTGCCTTCCTCCCCCAGCAGTGCCGAGGTGATCGTTGCGGTATCCATCATCGTTTTGGTGGAAGTCCCGTTGATGGCGGTAATAAAGCCACGGACCTGCAGGCCGTTTTCACTGGCGGGAGAATTATCATATACCCGGATGATGCGGGCGTAGCCGGAAGAAGTATCATTGACGACCGCCACACCGATACCGGTGAGTTTGCCGGAAGCCACGGCCTGCATCTCACTGTAGGCTTTGGCACTGTAGTATTTGGCATACTTATCGTTGATGCCCAGAACATAGCCGGCGGCAATGGTATCGTTGAGGGTGTCTTCGTTGATGGTAAAGTATTCGTTGGCGCGCACAAAACGGTCCAGCTCCGAAAGTTTGTTGTACTGCCGTTCCTTGTTTTTGACGCTGGAAACGGTAGAATTGAACATATTCATGGAGATGACCATGGTAAGTGAAAAGGTGACCGCCATGGCGATCAGCGCAATGGTAGCGGCAACGCCCAGACTGATTTTTTTGCTCATGGATCAGATGGCTCCTTATGGTTTGTTGGCCGCATCAGGCGGCGTAAGACAAAGAAAAGATCACGGTGCTGAACAGGCTCAACACCATCATGGCTGCAAATACCAGGCAGAAAATGCGCACAGCGGTTTTATGTTTCTGCGGTTTCATGGACGGTTTCCTCCCCTCAAGATCAGTGCGGAATCCAGTTGGCTGCGTTTACCAGCACGCCGTTGATCTTCATTTCCAGATGCAGATGGTTGCCGGTGGAATAGCCGGTGGAACCGACATAGCCAATGATCTGGCCCTTGGTGACATTCTGACCGGCGCTGACAGCCGGAGCGCTGATCATATGCGCATACAGTGTGGAGTACGTATTGCCTTCATCGTCTTTGCCGTGATAAATCTGCACATAGTTGCCCCAGCTGTAATGGTAGGTGGCATCGGTAACGATACCATCGGCCACCGCGTAGATGGCAGTACCACCGGGCGCGGCAAAGTCAGTGCCGCGGTGCCCGCCAGTGCCAAAGACGCAGGAAATATACTTGTAAGTTGCCAGGGCCGGGCCGAAGTTCAGCGAACAGGTCAATGCTGCATCACTGTACTTATCCACCTGGGAGTTCAGGTAGGCATCCAACTGTGCCGCAGCCTGGTCCAGATTCTTACGGGCCTGCTCCTCTTCAACGGCCAGAGCCTCAGCCTGGGCGTCCGCGGCCGAGATGGTAGCATCCTGCTGCTGGATACTGCTCTGCAGCTCCGCTTTCTTGCTGTCCAGCTGGCTGTTCTGGTTCTGCAGTTCAGCCTGCTGGGCTTCCAGCTCGGCTTTTGCGTTTTCCAGTTCGGTGCGCTGGGCTTCCAGTTCCAGGCGCTCGTTCTCAATCTGCTGGCAGATCTCCTCATCCTTGGTGGAAATCTGTTCCAGTGCCTCCGCAAAGGTCAGCAACTGATACAGATTGCTGGCACTGGAAAGCAGTGCAATGGACCCGCCGTCGTTCAGCATCTGCATTGCGCCCAGACGGTCCTTGAAACCTTCCCAACGCTCATCATACTCGGCCTGCTTGACATCTACTTCCGCTTGTTTTTCTTCAATTTCCAGCTGCTTGCTGTTGATGTCTTCCTCAACCTGAGCAATGGATTGCTGCAGCAATCCGATCTGTGTGGTGATTACCTCGGTCTGCTGCTCGTACTGCTCCTTGAGTTCTTCAGCGTTGGCTTTATTGGCTTCGTTATCCTTGATTTTTTGCTGGATCTCTTCCAGCTGCTGCTGGGCGGCGTCCTTCTGTGCCTGCAGTTCGGATTTTTTGTCATCCGCAAGTGTCATGGTGTTGGTGGAAACCGTCAGGGTGATGACCATCGAAACCGCCAGCGCCATAGACACCGCCTTTTTAAAAAGCGGAGAAATTTTCATTTTCGTTTTCCTTGTTCTGTTTGGATCAGACGTTCAGATGTTTGCGGATACTGGTTGCCGTGCCGATACCGCACAGGACAAAGCCCAGCACGGCGAAACCGCCGACAATATAGTACCATACATCCGTCAGCGGTACGAGCTGCCCGCCGAACATCTGGGAAAGATTGGTCGGATTTTCGGCATACCAGCGGCAAAGGGCATAGTAAGCGCCGCATACCACGCCGGAAGCAATGGCTGCCGCAATCAAACCGGAGGTGACGCCTTCCACAAAGAACGGGAAACGGATAAAGCCGTTGGTGGCACCTACCAGTTTCATGATGCCGATCTCTTTACGGCGGTTAAAGACGGTAATTTTGATGGTATTGTTGATGACCACAATGCTGACGACGGCCAGCACGGCCACGATCGCGTAACAGGCATAGCTGATGGTTTTCTGCAAAGAAACAAAGATATTGGAAAGCTCCAGCGGTGCATTGACCCGGTACACACCGTCGATTTGCTCCAGCTGCTGCTTCACAACAGAGATGTTATCCGGGCTGTCCACCACGACGCGGTAGTTGGGATAGAACGGGTTGTCGTTGGCGAAGGCTTCCTCCAGATTGATGTAATCAGACAATGCGTCGTTATAGATGGTAAGGACTTCCTGCGGTGAAACATAGGTCACGCCCACCACATGTTCGGTGCTGCGGATGGCTGCGTCAGCTGCGGCAATCTGCTCCTCTGAGGCATCAATATTCATATAGACGACCGTTTCGTTCTGATCGCCGATGTACTCAACCATGGCGTCGATGTTGACACCCAGCAGATAAGCGGCACCGATCAGCAGCATACAGACCGTCAGTACGCCCATGGAGGCAAAAGTCATCAGTCGGTTGGCCCGCAGATTGTGCAGACCCTGCCCGACCAGATAGGTAAAACTGGAAAAGCGCATGATGTTCCCCTCTTGGTTATGTATCCGTTATTCGTCGTCATACTCCTCGCGGCTGCGGGCTGCCACCTTGGCGGCATACCGGCGCGCGACTTCCGGATGTGCAGTATCCGATGCAACCATGCCGTCGGCCAGCGTGATCACACGGTTGTTATATTTGGCTGCCAACTTGTGCACAAGCTCATGCTCGTGAGTGACAACGACAACCGTGATATTGACCTTGTTGATGGCCTCAAACAGCTGCATGATGTCCATGGACATTTCGGGGTCGATGTTGCCTGTGGGCTCGTCCGCAATGATGATCTTGGGGCCATGGGCCAAAGCACGGGCTACGGCCACACGCTGCTGCTCACCACCGGAAAGTTCATCCGGCAGGCGGTCCATTTTATCTTCCAGACCGACCAGCGAAAGGGCAAACGGTACACGCGCCTTGATCTTCTTGCTGGAAATGTTGGTTACCCGCATGGCAAATGCAACATTTTCATATACGGTCATGGTGGGGATCAGGCGGAAATCCTGGAAGACAACCCCCATCTGACGCCGCAGATAGGGCACCTTGCGGCGTTTGAGCTTGGTCAGATCCTGGCCGTTGATGAAGACGCGGCCTTCGGTGGGTTTTTCTTCCATCTGGATCAGCTTCAAAAACGTGGATTTGCCCGCGCCGGAATGGCCCAGGATAAACACGAATTCCCCTTCGTCAATATGGATATTGATATCCTCAAGCGCAACATTTTCATCGTTGTGCGTTTCGTATGTCTTGGAAACATGCTCAAATTCGATCATTGGTAAACTCCTGTTGACTTGCTACGTCCAAGTAATGGTTACAGTCATACATTTATAAGAATACCATGCCGGGCACTTCCGGTCAAGGGGGCGTTCCCGGGCAAAAAAGTGAAAATGATGCGAAGGTCCGCTCTATAAGAAAAAACAACCGCGACCGGAAAATTCTTACAAAACCGGTCGCGGTATTTTTTGGCTATGTTGTCAGCCCAGGTTGCGCAGCCCCTTGGGATAGTGATTTTTGATGCGGCCGCCGCTTACTTTGCCGCCCCCCAGAGGGAAGCCATCCACACAGACGGCACACCAGCCGTTTTGTGCAGTGCGGGCGTCGATTTCCTCCCCGCGCAGCCAGGCTGCGGTGCGGGGATCGTCCCGGGTGAGTTCTTCCCGGTTGGTGCATTGCGCACCGTAGGCCATGAACAGCGCATGGGCCGGCTGAAAGCGCTTTTTTACCACACTGCCGGCCAGCACGCCGCTGCGCAGCAAGCGAATTTTCCCCATAGGCAGCTGGGCACTTTCGGTGGGCGGCAAAAGCACCCACTCCCCTGCCAGTGTCACCGGATGCTGTGCCAGTTGAGGAAAACAGGATTCCGCAAAGGCATACCATTCCGGCGGGACCTTGGCCGGACGAACCGGTTTGCTGCGGCCCGGCTGTGGCGCCTCGGCGTCCGCCGCTTTTTGCAGTTTGGCCATAAAATGCCCTTCCCCGCCGTCAGCCGGCCAGATGCGGCGGCAGCGTTCGGCAGGAAAACCTTCCGGTGCACGGTTGGGCTCGCCGGGACGGCCAAAGCCGCAGTCCGACAGATCACAAAGAGAAAACTCCGGGTGCCGGTCCAGGAAAGATGCGATCTGCGCTTCATCCTCCTGCGGTGCAAAGGTACAGGTAGAATAAACCAGCACACCTCCCGGTGCCAGCAGTGTGGCGGCATTTTCCAGAATTTCGGCGCCCAGTTCGGCGCAGTGGTCCACCAGGGCTGCATCGTGCTGGGTCGCTGCGGCGGCTTCCTTGCGGAACATCCCCTCCCCGGAGCAAGGGGCATCTACCAGCACACGGTCAAACCGGCCGGGCCAGGCTGCCGCCAGGCGGGCAGTGTCGGCGTTGGTGACCAGGGCGTTGGTGACCCCCATGCGTTCCAGGTTCTGGCGCAGAATCTCGGCGCGGCTTGCCACAAATTCATTGGCTACCAGCAGGCCCTCTCCCTGCAGCGCGGCAGCCAGCTGACTGGTCTTGCCGCCGGGCGCGGCACACAAATCGGCCACCCGCATGCCGGGTCGCACATCCAGCAAGGCGGCCGGGGCGCTGGCGCTGGGTTCCTGGGCGTAAAAAACGCCGGCATGATGCCAGGGATGCCGACCGGGGCGCCAGTCCGGGGCGGTGGTAAATGCCGAAGCGCAGAACGGTGAAGCCGTAACGGAAAAGTCCGCCTGTTCTGCCACCCGGGATGCGGGGCAGCGCAGCGTATTGACCGTGATACCACGTGCCGGTTCCGGCGTGGCGTAGGTGTAAAGTTCCGCAAAGCGCTCCCCTAACAGAGCACGCTCCCGCGCAAGAAAATCGGCGGGGAATTCCATCTTGTATCCTCCCTTGCATAAACAGGCCATGACCGGGCAAACTACCAGTGCGGCAGAAAACCGCAGATCGTTTTTTACTTGCGAAAGGAGTAACCTCTCATGGCAAAGAATCAGACGAACAACATGAACAACCGCAGCACCAACACCACCAGCAGCACCCAGAAAAAGACCACCAACGGTACCCAGCAGCGCAGCACCAACCGCACCACCAGCACGACCGAAAGCAAGAACAGCAAGTGATTCCGGCCCGCGGATTTGCCGCGGCATAGAAAAGGCTCCGGCCCCCGCAAAGGGGCCGGGGCTTTTTCTTATTCGGGTTGGTACCCGGCCCAAAGTGCATCGAACAGCTCCTGCACACGGGCGGTGTTCCCCTGCAGATAGAGCCAGCCGAGCAGGCACTCAAACCCGGTAGAGGCCCGGTATTCCTGCACAGTGGCGTGTTTTGCCACGCTGGCCTTGCTGGCGTTTTTGCCGCGCCGCAGGACATTGGCTTCCGCTTCGGTCAAAAGCGGTTCCAGAATTTCCAGTTCACGGCTTTGGGCATGGGCACTTACATAATGGGTAGCCACAGTGTGCAGCCGGTTGGGCTGCAGGCGGGTGGTACCTACCAGTCTGGCGCGCACAAGCAGTTCCAGCACTGCATCCCCCACAAAGGCCAGGGCCAAGGGGGACATTTCATGAATGTCCACTTCGGATTTTGCTTCAAACAACATACTCAATACAGATAATCAAACTCGTATTCGCCGATCTTGATGGTGTCGTCTTCCTCAACACCTTCCGCCACCAGCTTGTCCAGAATACCGGAATCACCCAACTGGGTCTGGAAATACTGCAGGCTCTCGTAGTCTTCCACGTTGGTGCCAGCCAGAATACGCTCCAGCCAGGGAGCATCGATGGTGAACTCGTGGTCGCCGGTACGGGTGACGGTAAAGGGCCGGGTGGGTTCCAGACTCTTGTCGGGACGCTTGTACTCCGCCTCATACACTTTGATGGGCGGCAGGTCTTTCAGGCGGTTATACACCAGCGCCGGCAGACCGTCCACCCCCTGGCGGGTTGCCGCCGAGATGGGCAGGAAGGTCAGGCCTTTGCCTTCCACATAGTTTTTGAACTCTTCGATCTGCTCCTGGGTGGCGATATCGCACTTGTTGCCCAGCACGATCTGGGGGCGCTGGGACAGTTCCGCACTGAAGCCCGCCAGTTCATGGTTGATCTGCTCAAAATCCGCCTTGGGATCACGACCCTCACAGCCGGAAACATCCACCACATGCAGCAGAAGACGGCAGCGCTCCACGTGGCGCAGGAAGTCATGGCCCAGGCCAACACCTTCGGCGGCACCTTCGATGAGGCCGGGAATATCGGCACAGACAAAACTCTGCTCCGGACCAACCCGCACAACCCCCAGCACCGGGGTCAGTGTCGTAAAGTGATAATTGGCGATCTTGGGCTTGGCAGCCGAAATGATGCTGATGAGGGTGGACTTGCCCACATTGGGGAAGCCGATCAGGCCTACGTCCGCAATCACCTTGAGTTCCAGCTGCACGTGCAGGTCTTCCCCGGGCAGGCCGGGCTTGGCAAATTTGGGAATCTGGCGGGTGGGAGTGGCAAAATGGGAGTTGCCCCAGCCGCCGCGGCCGCCCCGGGCAATGACCACCGGCTCGGAGCCGGAAAGGTCAGCAATGACCAGGCCGGATTCTGCTTCTTTGAGGACGGTGCCGCGGGGCACACGGATCACAAGATCATCGGCATCGGCGCCGCTCTGGCGCTTGGCGCGGCCATTCTCGCCGTCCGGGGCCGTATACTTGCGCTTGTAGCGGAAATCCATCAGGGTGGAAAGGTTGTCGTCGGCCACAAAAATGATGTCGCCGCCGCGGCCACCGTCACCGCCGTCAGGACCGCCCGCCGCCACAAATTTTTCGCGGTGGAAGGTCACGGCGCCGTCGCCGCCTTTGCCGGCGTGCAGCCAGATGGTCGCGGTATCAATAAAATTACTGGTTGCCATAGTTTACCTCGCGCGGTGCCGGGCACCGTTTGTAATAAAAATCGGGCAGGCCATGCCGGCCCGCCCGTCTGGTTTTTTTACTGCTTGACCGTGCAGCGCTTGCGGTCGCGGCCCATGCGCTCGAAATGAACGCGGCCATCGACGAGCGCGAACAGCGTGTCGTCGCTGCCGATGCCGACGCCCTCACCCGGATGGATGTGGGTGCCGCGCTG
>ERZ1090879.299-NODE-299-length-32366-cov-11.864628_pt1 | contig 32366 bp, 30 predicted proteins | sample MGYA00478472_ERZ1090879 | MGnify/ENA primary metagenome ERZ1090879 (study PRJEB33644, sample SAMEA5815723) | chicken gut metagenome | biome: Chicken; feature: Gastrointestinal Tract; material: Caecum | place: Ireland | collected 2019-01-01 | study: A study of the... | reverse complement strand
GGCGCTGCATGTTCGAGCCCATGAGGGCGCGGTTGGTATCGTCGTTTTCCAGGAACGGGATGAGTGCGGTCGCGACGGAGACGAGCTGTTTGGGCGAAACGTCCATGTAGTCGATCATCTCGCGGGGCAGCTGGGTGATCTCTTCCCTTCTGCGGCAGGAGACGCGGTCGTTGACGAAGGAGCCGTCCGGATTGAGCGGTTCGTTCGCCTGCGCCACGACGTATTTATCTTCTTCGTCCGCGGTGAGGTAGTCCACCTCGTCGGTGACGCGGATGACGGTGGGATGGCCGTGTTCGTCCTTCCCCTCCTTGTGAACCCTGCGGTACGGGGACATGATGAACCCGTACTCGTTGACCTTTGCAAAGGTGGCGAGGGAGGAGATCAGACCGATGTTCTGACCTTCAGGCGTCTCGATGGGGCACATACGGCCGTAATGGCTGTGGTGAACGTCTCGGACGTCGAACGTCGCGCGGTCGCGGTTCAGACCGCCGGGGCCGAGAGCGGACAGCTTGCGCTTGTGCGTGAGCTCTGCGATCGGGTTGGTCTGGTCCATGAACTGGGACAGCTGGGAAGAACCGAAGAACTCGCGGATGACCGCCGCCACGGGACGGACGTTGATGAGTCCGCTGGGGGTGACGTCGTTGGGGTCCTGCGTGCCCATGCGCTCGCGGATGAGGCGTTCGAGGCGCGCGATCCCCACGCGGAGCTGGTTCTGGAGCAGCTCGCCCACGCTGCGCACGCGGCGGTTGCCGAGGTGGTCGATGTTGTCCACCGTGCCGATGCCGTAGCGCAGATCGATGTTGGAGGACACGGCGGCGATGACGTCGTCCACCGTGATGTGTCTGTGATTGAGTTTTTCGATGAGCGGGCGGATGATCTTCTTTTCTTCCGCGGAAACGCTCACTTCGGGGCGGGACAGGATCTCGTGGAAGAGTTTGCAGGCCGCCACGAACTTGATGCGGTTTTCATGCCTCTTTTCGCGGTTCTTGCGCTCTTCGATCTTCTCGTCGTCCGTCTTTTTGGTTTCCTTCGTGTAGTAGACCTCGTTGATCCTGTCGAGGTAATGCTCGGCGACCGTCTCGATGTCGCCGTTGTCGCAGGCGGCGGCGATCTCCTTGGAGAACACGAAGTTGGGATAATAAATGGTGGGAAGAAGGCCCAAAGACTTGGGGTTCTTGTCCGAAACGGCGGAGAAATCCACCGTGTTGTTGCCGATGACGCGGTGCGCGATGCGGCCCGCCTTTTCGTCGGAAACAAACACTTCCACCACGTTGATGCCCACGTTCTGAATGCGCTTTGCCGCAGCTTCGCTGATCTTCTCTTCCTTGGAGACGATGATCTCGCCCGTTTCGGGATCGAAGATGTCCTGCGCGGAAATGCAGCCGGGCAGACGGTAGGCAATGTTCAGCTTTTTATTGAATTTGTAGCGGCCGACCTTGACCACGTCGTAGCGGCGGGGATCGAAAAAGAGGTTGTGCAGATGCTGGCGCACGGAATCGTCCGTCGGCACTTCGCCGGGACGCAGGCGGCGGTACAGTTCGATGAGGCCGTCCTGTTCGCTCTTGGCGGTATCCTTTTCGATGGTGGCGGCGATCATGCGGTCGTCCCCGAAAATATCGGTGATGGCGGCGTCCGAGCCGAAGCCCAGCGCGCGCAGAAGGACGGTGGCGCAGATCTTGCGCTTACGGTCGACGTGCACCCACAGCACGCCCTGGGAATCCTGCTCGAATTCCAGCCACGCGCCGCGGTTGGGGATGACGGTGGTCTTGAACATTTCCCTGCCCGTCTTGTCTTTCTCCGATTCGTTGTACGAACCGGGCGAACGCACGAGCTGGGAAACGATGACGCGCTCCGCACCGTTGATGATAAAGGAACCGTTTTCCGTCATCAAAGGGAAATCGCCCATGAAAACATCCTGGTCGATGACTTCTTCCTTGACTTTGTTGACGAGACGAACCTTTACGCGCAAGGGCAGCGCATACGTTGCATCGCGGTTGCGGCATTCTTTTTCGTCGTATTTGGGCTTGGTGCCGAATTCATGGTCGAGAAAATACAGCTCAAAGTGATCGGCATGGTCGGTAATGGGCGAGAAATCCTCAAACACCTCCCCGATGCCCTCTTCGATGAACGTTCTGTACGATTCTTTCTGGATCTCGACGAGGTCGGGAATGTCGATCACTTCGTTGATCTTACCAAATTTCCGTCTCTCCGTCTTGCCGTACTTCTGGATGGGTAAATTCATCAATCACACGCTCCTAAAAATTTTCGTTCCATGGTACGCGAAAACCCGCGGCGCACAGGCAGACGCGAAAAAAAATTTTTTCGCTCATTTTTCCTCCGCCTCTTTACAACTTTGGAATTTTGCGGTATAATGTTTCGAGCAGACAAAAGCATCGTCGCGGCAAGGTTCCCCTTTCTATATTAAGAAGAGGGGTGCGCAAACTGCGCAGGATTCGCTCCGCTTTTTCCTCCTTTTTTCCCGAAAAAGGGCAAAAAGAACATTATACTCCATAATGATACAGATTATCATTATATAGAAAAAAGCAAGGCTTGTCAAACGCTTTTTTCCTCTTTTTTGAAAAAAGACAAATTTCGCCAAAAAATTTTTTTATACGACGCAACCGGCAGGAAAGTTTTTGCAGATCATCCCGCAAAACGCCGCCTTGCGGAAGGAACTTTTTTATGAGAATGGACAAATTTTTAAAGGTATCGCGCATCCTCAAACGCCGCACGGTGGCGGGCGAGGCTTGCAAGGCGGGCAAGGTGAGCGTCAACGGAAAGGACGTCAAACCCGCCTATTCTCTCAAGATCGGCGACGTGGTGGAGCTGAAATTTGCGGCGGGTTCTTTAAAATTCCGCGTGCTCGACCTCAAAGAGACGGTCAAAAAGGAAGAGGCCGCCTCCCTGTACGAAATCTTATCCGAATAGCGCGCGGTACACCCTCGTCCTTTTTTGCCGCTGCATTTCAGAGCGGCCCTTTTCCGCGCCGTGTGCGGACAGTACCCGCGTTCGGATTTTCCCGCGCGGGCCGTTCCCCTGTTTTCCGCGCTTTTGCGCGGACAGTCCCCGCGTTCGGGTTTTCTCCCGCGCAAGCCGCCCCTGTTTTCTTCCGCGCCGTGTGCGGACAGTACCCTCGTTCGGATTTTCCCGCGCGGGCCGTTCCCCTGTTTTCTTCCGCGCCGTGCGCGGCTTTTTTAAAAGGTGATATTGTGAAGATCTACGTCATTCTTCCCGCCGCAGGCTCGGGCAGCCGCGCGGGATTTGAAAAAAACAAAATATTGCAGAAAATCGGAGGGACGTGTCCCCTTTTTCGCGCCGTTTCCGCCTTTGCCGCCCTGCCCGAGATCGCAAAGATCGCCGTGTGCGTCAGCGAACGGGACAGGGAAGAGATTCGCGCGCTTCTCTCCCCGTTTCCGCAGGCCGTGCTCGTCGCGGGCGGACAGACGCGCACGCAATCGGTGAAAAACGCTCTGGAAAGCTTTGCGCAGGACGCGCCCGACTATGTGCTCATCCACGACGCGGCGCGCCCCTTTGTCAGCGAAAAGATCATCCGCGACTGTATCAGAACGGCCGAATCCTTCGGGAGCGCGGTGTGCGCCCTGCCCTGCACGGACACCCTCGTACGGGCAAAGGACGGCGCGGTGAGCGGAACGATCGACCGCGCAGACGCGTACACCGTGCAGACGCCGCAGGGATTTTCCTATCCCGAACTCCTCTCCGCCTACCGCAAAATTACGGAAAAGGACGCCTTTACGGACGATTCGGGCGTGTACGCCAAGTACGTTGCGCCGCCCCGCCTGTTTTTGGGAGAGCGCAAAAATATCAAACTCACCTATCGGGAGGATTTTGCCGTGCAGGAAGTGCGCACGGGCATCGGGATCGACACCCATGCTTTCGGAAAAAACAGCGATCATATCATTCTCGGCGGCGTTTGCGTCCCCAGCGAAAGCGGGCTCATCGCCCACAGCGACGGCGACGTCCTGTGCCATGCGGTGGCGGACGCCCTTCTCTCCGCGGCGGGGCTCTGCGACATCGGGCATTACTTCCCCGACACAGACCCCCGCTATAAGGACGCGGACAGCCTTGCCCTGCTGGCACAGGTGCGGGAACTGATCGAAAAGCAGGGATACAGCGTGGGAAACGTGTCCGCGGCGATCGTGGCACAGCGCCCCCGCCTGGCGCCATACATCGCACAAATGAAACAAAATCTTGCCAACGTCCTGCATATTTTTGAACAAAACGTGGGCATCTCTGCGGGCACCAACGAGGGGCTTGGCTATCTCGGCCGCGGCGAAGGCATCACCGTAACGGCGACAGTCCTTTTGCGCTCGGACGGCTGAAAGGAGCAGCCATGTACATTTCCCCCGATTTGTTGCTTTGGCACGCCCTCCCCGACGGAGCAGACGTCGTGCGCGCCTTTTTCAACTTGGACAGAACGCGGCGCGTGCTGATCTACCGCCGAAAGGACGGCACTTTTTCCTATACAGATCAGGCGCTCCGCTTTGACGAATACGAACAAAGCTATTACTGGTTGGGAAAAGACAACGAACTCAGTTTTTACGACAGGGAAGAAAGTGTTCTGCGCGACGTTTCCCGTTTGTTGGAAGGCATGATAGAATACTGCGAACAGGAGGTTTGAGCTTGGCAAAATCGAAATCTGTATTTGTATGTTCGGAATGCGGCGCGCAGAGCCCGCAATGGCTGGGGAAATGCCCTTCCTGCGGGAAGTTCGGCACCCTGGTGGAAGAGATCACAGAAACCGCCCCCGCGGTGCAAAAGGCGGCAAAGCGGGAGCGTTCGGCAACGGGACACATTCCCGTCCCCTTAAATCAGGTACACGAGGAAAAGTTTGAGCGCGTCTCTTCCGGCATTGCCGAACTGGACACGGTATTGGGCGGCGGCATTGTGCCCGGATCTCTGGTACTGATCGGCGGCGATCCAGGCATCGGCAAGAGCACCCTGCTCACCGAAGTTTCCGCTCACCTTTCCAAAACGCAGAAAGTGCTGTACGTTTCCGCCGAAGAGAGCTGTTCGCAGGTGAAAATGCGCTGTTCCCGCTTAAAGCTGGATTCCGCCAACCTGTTGCTTCTCAACGAAACCTGTCTTGAAGACATCGAAGAGGCGATCACGGACGAAAAATTTGTGGTCATCGACTCCATTCAGGCGGTGTACACCAGCGAACTCTCCTCTGCGGCGGGTTCGGTGGGACAGGTGCGCGAATGCGCGGGAAAATTACAGCGCATTGCAAAGAGCCGCAACGTCACCTTTTTCATCGTGGGACACGTGACAAAGGAAGGCGCGCTGGCTGGCCCGAAAGTGCTGGAACACATCATGGACACCGTTTTGTACTTTGAGGGCGAGCGGGAGGAAAATTATAAGATCCTGCGCGCGTATAAAAACAGGTTCGGTTCCGTGCAGGAAGTGGGCGTGTTTGAAATGACGGGCGAGGGCATTTACGGCGTGACCGACTACTCGGGCATTTTCCTCTCCGAAAGCCGCGGAGAGGCGGCGGGCAGCTGCGTCACCCCTTCCGAGACGGGCAACCGCTGCATGATGGTGGAAATTCAGACGCTGATGGCAAAGACGGCGTACGGACTTCCGCGCAGAATGCCGCTGGGCATCGACTACAACAAACTTGTCCTGCTCATCGCCGTGTTGGAAAAGCGGTGCGGGCTCCCCTTCTTCAACCAGGACGTATATCTCAACGCGATGGGCGGCATCCGCCTCAGCGAACCCGCCGTAGACCTTGCCATATGCGCCGCCCTGGCGAGCGGCTACCGCAACCAGCCCATCGACAAATACACCGCCGTGTTCGGCGAAGTGGGACTGACGGGCGAAGTGCGCGGCGTTTCCTTTGCGGAAAAGCGGGTAAACGAATGCGTAAAGATGGGTTTTAAGCGCGTACTTTTCCCCGCAAAAAATTTTAAGAGCGTAAAAAAGTTTGAGGACAAAATTCAGCTTGTCCCCGTCCAGTACGTCAATCAGCTGATCAAAAAGCTGTTTCCCGAAGAAGAAAAGGCATAAATCATGGGAAGGGCCCGCAAACGCTTTGCGGGCCCTTCCCCTTTTTCCACCGACGGGAAGCGGCAGGTTTTGCCGCTTCCCGTTTGTTTTTCCACGTCTTTTCAAGAATTTGTTGGTAACTTCCCCGTCCGCCGCCCTGTTTCGGGCGGCGGTTTTCTCTGTAAGGAAAACAACCTTACAACCTGCCGAAAAGACAACCTTTTTACCCCTTGCCCCTGCGCGTTCTTTTTACTCCCTTTTCTGCGCGTTTATCCGCCCTATTCGGTCGGTTTTCCCCTGCTCCGCACAGAATTTCCCCTGCTTCTGTTTCACATTTTTTGTCCTCCTTCTCAGAAATTCCCCTTTTTCCTGCTCCGACAGGTTTCCCGTACAATTTTTTTGAAAAAAGTTTCTTTTGTCCCTTGACAAACCGTGCCTTGCTTGCTATAATACAGTTAATACAGATAGTACAGTTAGTACAAAAATTTGCAAAAAGGAGGAGGCCATGGAAATACGGCTGCGCGGGCAGAAAAACATCTGCGACGAAATTGCGGACGAATACGAAAAGTATATCCTCCTGGGCGCACTGCGACCGGGCGAAAAGCTGCCCTCCTGCCGCGCATTGGCGGGACAGCTGGGCATCAATCCCAACACAGTGGAGCGCGCCTTTACCCTTTTGGAAGAGCGCGGGCTCATCTACACCCTTCCCAAAAAGGGGGCGTTTGTGTGCGAGCATCTGCGGCCCGACCTGTTGGCGCGCAAAGAGGCGGAAACGCACCTTGCCGCCATGAAGCGGGCGGGACTGACGCTGGAAGAAGTGATTTCCTTGGCAAAGCAAGTTTTCGGGGAGGAGAAAAAATGATAGAGATCAGATCTCTTTGCAAATCGTACGGAAAAACGCCCGTTTTGCAGGACGTGAACCTGAACATCCCGCAAGGGAGCGTGTTCGGCATGGTGGGCATCAACGGTGCGGGAAAATCCACCCTGCTGAGGCTGATGGCGGGCGTACTGAAGGCGGACAAAGGCGGCGTATGTTACGAAGGGCAGGACGTCTTTGAAAACGAACAGGTCAAGAAAGACATCTTTTTCCTGCCCGACGATCCCTATTATTCCACGGGAACGACGGGGCAGGAGCTGGCGCGGCTGTATTCCGCCTTTTACCGCTTTGACGAAAACATTTTTTCCAGCCGCTGCGAGCTGTTCCGCCTGGACAAAAAGGCGCCCCTGCGCAATTTTTCCAAGGGCATGAGGCGGCAGATGTTTCTTTCCCTGGCGCTTGCTTCGCGGCCGCGCTTTCTGCTTTTGGACGAGGCGTTTGACGGACTGGACCCGCAGTCCCGCCTGGAATTCAAGCGGGCGCTCATTTCGCTGACCGAGGAGCAGAACTGCACCACCGTCATTGCCTCCCATTCCCTGCGCGAGCTGACGGACATCTGCACGCATTTTGCACTCATTTCGGGGGGACGTGTGGCGGATTCGGGAGATTTACAGGAAAAACTCGGCGCCGTTTACAAGTTCCAGATCGGGCTTCCCGAGGAAGCCTCGCCCGCCCTGTTCCCCTTCCCCTGCCTCAAATGCGAGTGCAGCGGCAGGGTGGCGCAGATCATCGTGCGGGGCAATCGGGAGGAGATCGTACAGAAGCTGGAAGCGCTTTCTCCCCTGTTCGTAGAGGAGATCCCCGTGGACTTTGAAGAATACTTCCTCATCGAAGCGGACAAAGGGAGGGAAAGAAAATGAAAAAACAACTTCTTTTTGAAGCAAAGCGCATCCTTCTGCCGCTGATCGTCTTTACCGTGATCGCAAGCGTATTGTATGTGCTTACCGCGCTCAACTCGGATTTTATTTCCGTCAGGTACGATTTCCCCGGAAATGATTACAACAATCCCGTTGAGTACAGCGTTCCCGGCAACCCCATCACCTATATCCCGGCAAGCTTCCTTGCAATATTGTGCTTTATCGTACCCGTCCTGCAATATTCCTACCGCATGAAAAAGCGTTCGGCAGACCTGTGGTACGCCCTGCCCCTTACGCGGACAAAGCTTATGCTTTTGCGCACGCTGGGCGGGCTGGCGCTGGTGCTTCTCCCTTATACCGTCTCTTACTGGCTGGGATTTACCGCCATCGCTTTATCGGAGAATCTGTTCCGACTTTCTGCCTACGTACCCCTGTTTTTTGCCTCTATCGGCATAGGGATCCTGCTGTACGGCGTCAATTCTTTTCTGTACACGCGCGCCAATACGGTGGGCGACGGGATCGTATTTATGCTGGCATGGATCATCGTTCCCTGCCTCCCCTTTCTCTTCTTTTTGTCGAAAAGCTTTCCCTTTCTGCCGCAAGGCAGCCTGATAGAAAGCCCTATCCTTTGCTCCTCGCTTTCCCCTCTCGGCTGGCTGTTTTCTTATTTCGATACGATCATCCGCGGGACACAGAACACCGTTCCCTATGCCTGGTTCATTTTCGGACTGGGAGCCGCTGCGGGTGCGGCCGCCTATTTCGGGCTGTTTTTCACGGCAAAACGCCATAAGGCGGAAAACGCGGAACAGCTTTCCTCTTCGGCGTTCGGCTATAAGGTGCTCGTCCCCTATTGCGTCGCCCTCATCACGGCGCAGATGGATGTCCGCTACGGCAGTTTCGGAATGCCCCTCGTAAGCTTTGCCATGGTTCTGATTGCGGGACTCATCCTCTTTTTCGTGTACAGGCGCTCTTTCCGCCTGAAAAAGAGCGATCTGATCTCGCTGGGCGGCTCCTTTGCGGGAGGACTTGTAATCAGTCTGCTCTGCGCGGCGATATAATCTGCTCACTCTCCTTTACAAACCCTTTTATACAGAGAGAGCCGCGGAACACTCCGCGGCTCTCTCTGTATGTTATTTTCTGGCTTCCAGCACTTTTCTGTCTATTTTTCCGATCAGGCTGACGGGAAGCCTGTCCTCGAACACGATCTCCTTGGGAACGGCATAGGCGATCAGCCTGCGGCGGCACGCTTCCAGGATCTCCCGTTCTGCGGAGGCGCGGTCGGCGCCCTGCCTGCACTCGACAAACAGCCGTACCACCTGCCCCTTCACCTCGTCGGGAATGCCCACGGCGCACACCTTGGCGACGCCCGCAACGCTGCCTGCCACTTCCTCGATCTCCGAAGGGTACACGGGAACGCCGCTCACCTTGATCATATTTTTGATTCGCTGTTTGAAATACAAAAATCCGTCCGCATCCACATAGCCGTAGTCGCCCGTTTTCAGCCACTTTTCCCCGTCGATGGTGACGAAGGGAGCGCTCTGTTCGTGCAGGTAACCCAGCATGAACTGATCGGACTGCAGAAGAATTTCCCCCACCTCTCCGACGGGGGCCTCCGCACCCTCTTTTTCGATGCGCACCTTTGTCCCCGAAAGCGGGTATCCGATGGAATTTTCCCTGTGATGGGCGAGGGTGTTGACGAGGCAGACGGTCACCGTTTCCGTCAGGCCGTAGCCCACGTACATTCTGGCATGACTGCCGCCCTTTTCGAGAGCGGCGTTGAAGGAATCGATGAGCGGCTGCGGAACGCTGTCCCCGCCGACGTACACGTCCTTGATATGGGAGAGATCGCCCTGCGTAAAGGTCTTTTCGCCCAGCAGTTTGACGAACATGGTGGGAACGCCCGTCAGAATGTTGGCCTTGCCGCGGATGATCTGCTTTGCGCTCATCTTTGCGTTGAATTTGATGCACATGATGTTGGTGCGGCGCATCAGCATACACATGTGCATATTGATGCACAGCCCGAACCCGTGAAAGATCGGCAGAACGTTGTAGAGCGCCGAATAATTCTGCAAAGGCTCGCTGAGGAATTCCTCCGCCTTGGCGCACAGTTTGTTGAACACGAGGTTGTTGTGAACGATGATCTTCGGCTCGCCCGTGGTGCCGCCGCTGGCAAGATAGACGGCGGGCTCGTCCACGCCCCATTCTGCGGCGGGAACGCGGGGATGTCTGCGGTTTTTGAGATATTGCTCGAAGGGAATGTACCCGAACGCCGTGCGTTTGTTGGTGCATTTATAATACGCCTTTGCGACGACGCCCATGAAATAGGAGCTGTCGCTGACCATCGTGGGAACGCCGAAATCGTAGGAGCCACACTTGTACAGATCGTACACGAGCAAGAGGCAGCTGTCCGTGCGGCGAACGCTCTCTTTTAATTTTTCGGGCGGGAGAAAGGGATGCACGAGATTGACGATCGCGCCCAGTTTGTTTGCGGCGTAATAGAAAAGGAGCGCCGCGGGGGAATTGGGCATACAGAGGGTGACGCACTTCCCCTTGCCGATGGAATATTCCGCCGCGAGGTTGTCCGCAAGCCTGTCGATCCAAAACAGCACCTTTTCAAAGGAATACTTTTTCCCGTAATAGGAAATGGCGGTGCGGACGGTGCTTTCGGAAATATTTTCCAATACGGCACCGTACATAGATGCGTTTTCTGCTAACTGTTTCATGTTGTTTCCTTTTGGTTCTTGTCCGAAAAAGTGAGATACGTCCCCTTATTTTTATAACAAAGAGAACAGATAAGCGCCCAGGGCGAAGTACAGCGGAATGACGATCATGTGCGCGACGTAAATGACTGCCGCGTGCCTGCCGATGATGCACATTCCCCGATTCCATGCCCCGTCCAGAGGACGGAACGCGTACTTTGCGGAGGTATGGTAGATGAGTCTGCCGAGGATCCCGCCCGCAAGGACGAGCGCCGACCAGGGCAGAATGGGGAAATAATCGCCCGAACGGAAATAGTAGTTTTTGACGTACAGAAAGACGGAATAGATGTCCTTTTCTGTGCCTGTTGCATTTTGGGGAGAGAAATTCCCCACCACGTCCCAATAGCCGCTCTCATGGGAAAAGCGGGCAAATCCGCCGAAAAACAGCCAGCAAAGGAGAATGAGCCCCACAAGCCCCGGAAGATAGCGGAGCGCCTCCCTTGTAAAGTTTGCCTTTTTGCCCTTGCCCAAAACGGAGCCCACGCTGACCGCCGCCTCGTCGAGAACGGCGTACAGAAGCACGCCCGCGGCGAGCATATGGATGACGCCGAAGCGCACCTGCGCGCCCGGCAAAACCAACTGATCGAGCACGGTGGTGACGGCGGAAATGCCGCCCGCGACGATCGCCAGCGGAATAAACCGACGAAAATTGCCGCGCGTAAGCGTACAGCTGATCCCGCAGATGATGAAAAACGCTGAGACGACGACCAGTCGGATGTTGTTGCGGAAAGCGCTGTTCCAGTACTTTATTGCGACGGGCGCAAGTTCGGAAAGGAAGCTTGTGCCGAACATCTGATTGGCGGAGGGCAGAACGTCCCAGAAACAGTACATACAATGGTCGAACACCATCAGCAGAACGCACAGCCCGCGCACGAAGTCCAGTTCCCAAAAGCGGTACTTTTCCCTGCCGCAATAAGCCGCCACCGTCTGTTTGTATCCGGCGCTGCCCGGATGTTTTGCATTGGAAAAATAACGCATCGTCTTTTTTCAGTTTATCATCAAACGCGCCGCCTGTCAATCAAACGGCGGAATTTGCACGGGAAAAGCCCCTGCGTTGCCTTCATTTTTCAAAAATTTCACACAGAAGAGTTTCCAGTTCGGCAAGGGAAGGGCAGGCAAACAGCCTGGTTTTGTACTGCGCGCTGCCGCGCGTGCCGCGCAGATAAAAGGCGGTGAGTTTGCGCATCTGCACAAGTGTAAACCTCTCCCCGTACACGGGGAGCATCTCCGCGATCTGCCCGCGGATGGCGGCGGCCTTATCCCACTGCTTTTCCCCGCCGAGAAGTTCCGTAAAAACGTGCGGATCGTACATCGCCGCCCGCGCCACCATCACGCCGTCCGCGCCCGTCTTTTCCAGCATGGACAGCGCGTCCCCGCGCGTAAAGATGCCGCCGTTTGCCACGACGGGAATGCGCACCGCATTTTTTGCCGCGGCGATCTGCGCAAAGTCGGGTTCGCCCGCATAGTACATATCCCGCGTTCTGCCGTGCACCGTGATGAGGTCTGCTCCCGCGCCTTCGCACAGCTTTGCAAACTCTGCGGCAAAGGTCTTGCCCCGTTCCAGCCCGATGCGAAACTTGACGCTGACCGTCTTCCCGCTCTTTTTACAGGCGGAAATGATGCGCTCCGCCAGGGGAAAGTTTGCAAGGAGGGCGCTCCCCTCCCCGTTTTTGAAAACTTTGGGGACGGGACAGCCCATGTTGAGATCGACCGCGGCAAAGGGCGCAAGATCCTCGCTTTCGCAGGCGGCGCGCAGGATGTCGGGGTCCGAACCGAACAGCTGCACGGGGGTATTCTCTTCCCCGTCGAAGGTGTGCAGCAACAGCCTCGTCGCCTCGCTGTTATACAAAAGCCCCTTGGCGCTGACCATTTCCGTAAAACAGAGCCCCGCGCCGAAAGAGTAGCACAGCTTGCGGAAAGCGAAATCCGTGTACCCCGCCAGCGGCGCCAGAAACAGATTGTTGCGCGCGCTCACGCCACCGAAAACAAGTTTTTGTCCGAGTTCAGCCATTGCGCTTTGCCCTTTCGTAATAGGCCCAAAGTTCGTCCGCGCTCATGTCCTGCATTTTCTTTCCGTCCGCGAGGATGAGCTCCTCCGTGCGGCAGAAGCGGCGGATAAACTTTTTGGTGCTTTCGGAAAGCGCTTCCTCGCAGTCGGCGCCCGCAAGCCTGCCCACATTGACGGCGGAAAAGAGCAGATCGCCCGTCTCTTCCGCAATGTGCGCCTCGTTTTTCTCGCGCAGAGCGGCGAGGAGTTCGCCCAGCTCCTCCGTCACTTTTTCCGCCGCCTGGGAGACGTCCTTGAAGTCGTACCCGAACTTGGCGGCGCGCTTTGCCACTTTCTGCGCGCGCATGGCCGCGGGCAGGTTTTTGGGAACGTCGCACACGGACTGCGAACCCGTCGTCTGTCCCTTTTCTTTGAGTTTGTTTTTGTCCCAAACGGAGAGGGCGCTCGCCTCGTCCGTCGCTTTGTCCTTTCCGAAAATGTGGGAGTGGCGGAAGATGAGCTTTTCGCACACGGCGGAGAGAACGTCGTCCACGGTGAACGCGCCGCGTTCCTCCCCCAAAACGGAATGGAACACGCCCTGCATGAGCACGTCGCCCGTTTCTTCCACGATCTTGTTATCGTCCTTGCTGTCGATGGCGTCCACCAGCTCGTACGCCTCTTCGATCATGTTTTTGCGGATGCTCTCGTGCGTCTGGGCGCGGTCCCACGGGCAGCCGTCCGGCGCGCGCAAAAGGCGCAGGATCTCCACGAGGTCGTCAAAATCGAAGCGCGTCTTTTTCAGGAGCGGGATCTTGTCCAGCACGAGCACGCAGGAGCTGTCGTATGCTTTCTGGCGGTCGAGCTCGTAAAGCTTGATTTTTTTCGCCCTGCCGCCGCGCACGAAAAAGGCGTCCGCCTCGTCGCCGAACAGGTCGCACAGGCGCAGTTTCATGTCGCCCGCCACGAGGTCGCAGTCGACGTCGTACACGGCAAGCGGCAGGCGCAGGCGCGCCCCGCCCCCGCTGTACGCGGAAACCGCCGTGCGGTCGCAGGCGGAAATCTTTGCGGCCGCAAACGCCGCGTCCGCCTTGGAAACGCCGCAAAACACCCGCGCGTCCTTTTTCTTTCTGAGAAGGATCTGCGCGGAAACGTCCTCGGCGACGCTGCCGTCCACACAGTACACGACGTCCCCCTTTTCCGCCTCTTCCGCCACGGCGGCGGCGAGCTTTTTGTTGAGGGTATCGAAGTTGCGGCAGCTCTCGTATATGTAGTCGAGCGTGGCGCAGGGCGCGCCCGACAAGAGGATCGCCTGCGCGGCGGGCGTTTCGCCCGTGCGCAGGATGACTTTTGCACCGCTTGTGACGGCATTGTAAGCTCCGCGGGACAAGTCCTCAGGACTGCATCCCAGCCCGACGATGGTGAGCATGATGGTTCCTCCGTGTGAATTGCAGTTCCTGCGCGGAAAACGCACGCAGCAGCACGGCGAGGGCGAGATAGATGAGCGCCGCCGCGCACAGTGCGAGCAGAACGTGTACCCTTGCCGCCGCCGCGGCGCAGAACACGGCGGCGGCGGACATTGCGGAAAACTTGAAAAAGTACGCAAGGACTGCGATCCTGTTTTTTCTTTCCCTTATACTATATAACAAATCGGCGGCGAGTGCAACAAAATAACACCCGATTGCGGCATAAGCCGCGCCGAGAACGGAAATTTGCGGAAATTGCAGGAGCACAAACTCCGCAACGAGTTTGAAAGCGACCGCCGCCGTCATGGCAAAGGCGGCGATCTTGGGTTTTCCCCTGCCCGTCAGGCAGGCGGCGAGCGTCTGCACGCAGGAGAGAAAGACGGCGGTGAGCGCCAGGGCGCGCACGAGAGAGGCGAGCGTTTCCCCTTCCGCGCCCGTCACGGACGAAAACAAAAAGGAAGTGACGCCCGACGGGAAGGCCAGCAAAAACGCCGCCGCGGGCAGGGAGAGAAAGAGAGTGCATTTAAGGGCAAAGAGCGTGCGCTCCTCCGCTTCCCGCAAAAGCCCCTTGGACTGACAGGCGGACACGGCGGGAATGATGGCCGCGGCGATGCCGTAGCACACGGAAACGGGCAGATTGACCAGCGTTGCCGCCGCCCCCGCGTACAGCCCGTACAGAGCGGTGGCGTTGGAGGCGTATCTTCCGACCAGCCGCACGATGAGAATGCTGTCCAGAAGGTTGGAAAGGGGCAGAAGTCCCGCAGCAACGGTGACGGGAATCGTCACCCTGAGCAGCTGTTTTGCACGCAGATCCTGCACACGTTCGCGAAAAAGCGGACGTTTGGTGCGCTCTCCCCATGCCAGAAAAGCGAGGAGAAGGCAGGCGGCAAACTCGCTGAACGTGACGGACGCCAGCGTCCAGGCGACCGCTTTGAACGGTTCGCCGCGAAAAGCGCGGGCAAAGAACAGGCCGAGCGCCACCTTGACCGCCTGTTCGCAGATCTCTGAAAAGGCGGTGGGAAAGAAGTTGCTCTTGCCCTGAAACCAGCCGCGCAGGCAGGAGAGCACGGACACGAAAAACACCCCGGGCGCCAGGGCGCGATAGGCGGCGACGGCGCCGATCTCCCCCTGCGCCGCGCTCATGGCGGGCGCAAGCAGGAACATCAGCGCGCTGCCGCACAGCCCCACCCCCGAAAACAGGAGCAGGGATTTGAAGAGCACCGCGCGGCTCTTGGCATGATCTCCCCTGCTCTCCGCGGAGGAGACGATGCGCGCCAGCCCCGAAGGGATGCCCGTTGCGGATACGGTGAGCAAAAGACAATAGAGAGGGTACACCATCTGGTATACCCCCATTCCCTCGCCGCCGAGAATATTTGTGAGCGGGATCCTGTAAAACGCGCCCAGTATTTTTGCCGCGATCCCGCCGACGGAAATGATGATCGCGCCCTTCAAGAAATTCTGTTTCATATGTAGAAGGGGTTTCCCCCTTCTCACAGGAACTGGTTGGCGAGAATGTCCGCCGTCAGCCTGCAAAGTTTTACGGCGCTCGCTTCCATATGTGCGCCCTCTTCCGCGGACAGCAGGGAAACGGCGCCCAGGCAATCGCCGCCCGCCACGATGGGAACGATGATCTGCGCCGTGACGTTCATGTCCGCACCCTCGGCGAGAGGCACGATGTCGCCCCCTTCCGCAAGGTTGGCGATGTAACTGCGGCGCTCCTTCATCACCTGTTCGAGGCGGGAAGAGATCTGTTTTCTCGCAAGCTCCTTTCTCCCCTCCCCCGAAGCGTACAGAATTTCATCCGTATCGCAGATGACGGCAAGGCAGCCGCTCAGATCGCTCAGCGAACGCGTTGTCCCTTCCGAAAATTTTTCCAGCGTGGCGATGGGAGAATATTTTTTCAGCATCAGTTCGTCGCGGTCGGTAAAAATTTCCAGCGGATCGCCGTCCTTGATGCGAAGCGTGCGGCGGATCTCCTTGGGGATGACCACGCGCCCCAGTTCGTCGATTCGCCTTACAATACCCGTAGCTTTCATACTTTCCTCCAAATGTGCGCTTGTTGCGCGTCAAAAAAAGTATGAGGCAAATTTTTGTTTTTATTCCACCCTTTGCCGACCTCGCCTTCCGCGCAAAAGCGGCCCCCCTGACAGGGAGCCGCTTCTTTTAAAACTGTGAGATCAGGCGCAGATAAAAATGCACCGTCCTGACGATCTTTTCCAGGGGGATCTTTTCGTCGTTGCCGTGGATGCTTGCGCGCTCCTCTTTGGAGAGCGCCATCGCCGAAAAGCGGTACACGTGGTCGGAGATCTCTCCGTAATGGCGGGAATCGCTGCACGCCAGCATCAGATAGGGCGCCACGATCGCCTCTTTCCACGTCTGGGAAACGGCTTTTTTCATCATCTCCCACGCCTCGCCCTGCGTTTCGGAAACGTTGGAAGGGTCCATGCCGTACACCACTTCCACTTTGATGCCGTCGCCGACCCTCTTTTTCAGATAATCGACGCAGCTTTGCACGCTTTCGCCGCACATGATGCGCAGGTTTGCCACCATTTCCGCATAGGGCGGGAGGACGTTCATGCCCTTGCTGCCGCTCATCTGCGTGAAGGCGACCGTCGTGCGCATGAGGGCGTTCAGCTCGCCGCCGCTCTTTTTGCAGAGCCCGTCGAGCGCGCCGCGGAAAAGCCCCAGGTTTGCAAAGATCAGCCGATACACGAAGGAAGAGTGCCTGCCCAGCGTATCGAAAAGTTCTTTGGCGGGTTTGGAAAGGCGGGCGGGGAAGGGATGATCTTCCACGGCGGAACACGCCTTGCTGAGCTTGCCCACCGCCGTATGCGGCGGCGGCGCGCTGGCATGGCCGCCCTTGCCCTCCACCGAAAAGCGGACGTTGCACAGTCCCTTTTCGGCAATGCCGATGAGCGCGCAGGGCGCGGAAACGCCGGGGAACACTTTATCCACCACGGCGCCGCCCTCGTCGCACACCAGTGCGGGGCGGATGCCCTTTTCCTGAAAATATTTTACAATGGTGGGCGCGCCCGTGCCGTTTGTTTCCTCGTTGCCCGAAAAGGCGAGGTAAATGTCGTTCTGCGGGACAAAGCCCTGCCCGATCAGCGTTTCCGCCGCCTGCATCACGCCGTTGAGCGTGCCTTTGGTATCCAGCGTTCCCCTGCCCCAGAGGACGCCGTCCTCCACAAGTCCCGCAAAGGCGGGCTTTTGCCAGAGAGACTGCTCTACGGAGACCACGTCGTAATGCGCCATCAGAACGCGGCAGACGGAAGAGTCTTTCCCCTTCCAGCGAAAGAGCAGGGAGCGCTTTCCAAGCTTCGTAAATTCGCACACGCGATGCACGTTGGGGAAAAGGCGGGGCAGAAGCTGTTCAAACTTTTCAAACTCCGCGTCGTCCTCTTTGCTCTCGTCCGTGTCCGAAACCGTCTTGCAGCGGATCATCTCCGCGAGGTCGGAAATCGCTTTCTGTTCGTCGCACTGTACGGGAAAATCGGGATACGTCTTTTCTTTTTTGGGACGAAAGCGCAGGGCGCGGACGACGGGAATGCCGATGAGGACGAGCACCGCCACAACCGCAATGACAACGTACAGCCAGGTCATTTCGTTTCCTCCCCGCTGCCGTTTTCCTGCGGCTGTTCCTGCGCCGTGCCGATCTCGCCCAGCCAGCCCTTTTTATACATGATGCGGGAGGAAACGAGCGTGACGATGACGCCGACGGGGACCATCACGCCGATGAGCGTTCCCGCAAGATCGCCGCTGCCCGTGGCGTAAGAGGAAATGATGAATACGAGCAGCATGAGCACGCAGGGAATGACGGAAATTTTCCAGTTTTTGGAGATATACACGACCGCCATGCCGCCGAACAGGGCGGGCAGAACGTTATCGAACGCGGGGGCGAGCGTCTCGTTTTCAAAGACGGGAGTCAGAAAGGAGATGAGCACCACGCCGAGCACGAGGATGAGCATGGTGACGATGGAAGAGACGGCGATAGAAATGGTGGAGACGATCTCCGCTTCCTCCGTCCCCTTTTCCACGCCCGCCTGTTCCATGCAGTTGAGCGCGCAGGGAACTTTGAGGTTGGAAAGATTCCCCGTCACAAAGCCGAGGTAGGTTCCGCCCGAACCCAGCATGGGCGTGTAGGTAAAGGTCTCCACGGCGCCCACGACGCAGTACAGGATGATGATGGAAGCGCCCGAAGCGAACAGGCCCCAATCGATGGACGCGCCGAAAATGACCAGGCACACGAAGGGATAGGAGAGAATGAGCAGGGCGGCGATGAGGCCCCAGATCCTGCCGTAAAGGTGCGTATTGTCGTCAAAAGAACGAAGCTGTTTCATTGTCTTTCCTCCTTTAACCCAAGAGCATGGTGATGGGGACGGCGGAGACCATGCCCACGATGATGCAGAACGGGAGCGCGTAATCGTTGATCCAGCGCCATTTTGTGACCTTTAAGAGAAGTCCGCACAGCGCCATGACGATGGCGGACACAAAGAACACCAGCACGGGGATCCAGCCCGAACCACCCTCCCCCACGCCGCCGAACACGTAGCCGAGGAAAGCGGAGATCATGCCGAGGAAGAGCGCCGTCATAAAGATCTCGCCCCATTTTTTGTCCTTTGAGCGCATTTTCATCAGGCCGCGCTGGATCTTTTTGCCCGTGATGAGGGGCAGAAACATGGAGACGAGCATACCGCAGGTCATCACGAGCGCGACGGTGACGTATGCCGTGGCGTCTGTCACGTTGCCCTGAAAGACATTGGCGGCGATGGTTTCGTAACTGAAACTGCCGATGACGGACAGGCGCAGCCAGGGCAAGGGAATGCCGAGTTTTTGCGAGAGCGCGACGATGCCGACGAGAATGGCGACGGCGGGAGCGACGGTAAACACGCCCGCACGGACCATCGTCTTGTTGAGCACCTGTCTGGACATTCCGATCTTTACGCCGCGGCGGTAAGCCCGCACGAGGAAGAACACGGCCTGCGCGACGACGACGGCGAGGATGATGCCGACGATGACGTACAGGACGGGCGCATTTCTGTCGAACTGCGCCGCATTGAGTTGCAGGATCATAGCATTACTCCGTTGGTGGATTTGCGCATTGCGCTTTTTTTCAGTATAGCATAAAAACACATTTCTTTCAAGTTTATTGCAGATTTTCCCCTTAAAAAACGCATAAAATATTGAATTATGCAGACGTATGCTGTATAATGAAGGCAGAGAGGTCAGGAAAATGGCGGGATACAGCGAACTTATCAAAAATTTTGAGCGCGTGCGCGCGTACATACGCGAATTTTACGTTTACGGTTGCAAGGGCCGCGAAGAGGCGGCCAAAAAGAGCGCACGCACCTACGACAACGAAAAGCGGCGCATCGAAAGCTGGCTGCACGAATACATGGGCGCGCGCAGGGACAGGGAGGGAAAGACGGTTTTCCTCTCTCTGGACAGCCGCAGGGCGGCGGAAAACCCCTTTTTCCGCGCCTTTGCCGCCAAGAGTTTTACCGACGCGGACATCACACTGCACTTTTTGCTGTTCGACATTCTCCTCGACGGCGAGCGCACGCAGGCACAGCTGACGGAGGAGATCTCCTCGCGGCTGAACGCCTTTGACGAACCCCTCCCCTTTGACGAATCCACCCTGCGCAAAAAGCTGGGCGAATACGCGGACAAGGGGCTCCTTCGCAAGCGCGCAGATGGCAGGCGCGTCCTCTATTCCCTGCCGCCCTCGCCTGATCTTGCATCCCTTCGCGCGGCGCTGGAATTTTTTTCGGAAGCCGCCCCTTTGGGAGAGCCGGGCGCTTTCCTTTTGGACAAATTGCCAGGCCGCCCCTCCCCTTTCCGCTTCAAGCACCACTATGTGACGGGCACCCCCGACGACGAGATCCTGCTTTCCCTCTTCGAGGCGATGCGCGATAAAAAGCGCGTCCTTTTGCACAAGACCAGCCGCAAAAAGGAAAACGAATGCACCGTCGTCCCCCTGTGCGTCGGCGCGGGCGTGCAGAGCGGCAGGCGGTACCTTTTCGCCTGGGAGCCTGCTCACAAAAGCTTCCGTTCTTTCCGCCTGGACTTTATTTTGCGCGTAAAAGCGCTGGACGTATGCGAAAATTTTGACAAACTGCGGGAAAAGTTCAACCATATCCGACCGTATATCTGGGGCGCTTCGCTGGGCGGAAGCAGCAAAAAGGAGCTTGTACAATTCACCCTGAAGGTCGAAAAGGGAGAGGAATACATTCTGCGCAGGCTCCTGCGCGAACGGCGCGGCGGGAGCGTGGAACAGACGGGCGAAAACGAATGGACCTTCCGCGCGGAAGTATTCGACAGCGAGGAAACGCTGGGCTGGATCCGCACCTTTACGGGGCGCATCCTTTCCCTCGACTTTTCCGACAGGACGGTGGAAAACAAATTCAAAGAGGATCTGCGGGCGATGTACCGCCTGTACGGATTGGAGGAATGATGCAGCTGTTTGACGAAGTGTACGGCGCCTATTACACCGCCGTGGCGCGCATATTGGAGGAGTCGCTGCGCGCGCCGCTCACCCGCGCGCGCATGAAAGAGATCTGCGACAAAGAGGCGTTTGCGGAAAGCTTTCTCACCATTCTCCCCGCCCTGGAAACGGGAGAATGGCAGCTGATAAAGGACGGCGTTCCCCTCTTGCACCATCCGCCCGTCCTGCCGCCGACCAGATTGCAGCTGTGCTGGCTGAAAGCCATCTGCGCAGACAAAAGGTTCCGCCTTTTCTGCGACGCGCCGCCCCTTGCCGAGGATCCCTCTCTCCCGCCCCTGTGGACGGAAGAAGATTATTTTGCCTTTGACAAATACGCGGACGGGGACAATTACGGGGACGAACAGTACATAAACAATTTCCGCGCCCTGCTGCGCGCCATCGGGGAGAAAAAGCAGACGTTCATCGAGTACCGTATGCGGGACGGAAGTTATCATTGGCTGCGGTGCAGTCCGTACGCGCTGGAATACTCGGAAAAGGACGACAAATTCCGCGCCTGCGTTTCGGGGATCCGCAAGATCCGCTATCTCAACCTTGCGCGGATGCGCAAAGTGACCGTGACGGAACGGGAAGCGGCGCCCCCGCGGGAACAGCCCGCGCGCGAACAGCTTGTTTTTTCGCTGACCGACCAGAGAAACGCCCTCGAACGCGCTCTGACGCATTTTGCGCACTTTGAAAAGGAAGTGGAACGCACGGGCGACGGGGAATATTCCGTCCGGCTGTACTACGACGAGGAGGACGAAACGGAAGTGCTCATCCGCGTCCTTTCCTTCGGGCCGATGATCCGCGTGCTGGCGCCCGAAAAATTTCTAAATCAGTTAAAAGAACGCCTGAACAGGCAGAAAAGTTGCGGGATCAGATGATCTCGCAACTTTTTTTCCGTGATTTTTGCATTTTTTTGCCATATAATGTCAATGTAACGTGACCAGCGCGGGCGTCTGATGCGGCGCCGCGGTGCGCGGGGCAATGCCGAAGCGTATGCCGGGAACGTTGCCGGGAAAGCGCAAATGCGCGGCTTTCCGTAACAAAGGTTCAACTCCTTTGCTTTGCCATGGTTTGGCGAATCTCCTGTTAAGAGATCTGAATGATATGCGCACAGCATAAAAATGCGGCTTGCCGCAAATTCCTTGTAGGAGTTAACCTGCCAAAACGGGTCACGCGTTATCCGCTCCTTCCGCTTCGGCGGAACAGGCGGACAAACGCAACGAGGGCGAACGCCCTGCCGGGATCGGGATACCGCAGTTACGAACGGTGCGCCGCGGCCATTTGGCCCCCGCCGCCGCAAGGCGCTGCTCAACGGTTCCGCCGCGCCGTCCGCGCGATCCGTTTTAACCGAAAAATACATTGTAAGAGGTGAAAAAATATGAAAATGATCATCCATGAAAACGAACGCGGCCTGCTCTTTGTCAAGGGCAAATTTGTCAAGTGCCTCGGCGCGGGAACGTACCGCGTTCCCCGCCGCGGAGAAATAGAAGTCGTGCGCGCCGCGGGCGAGCTCCTCTCCGCGCACGCAAACACGGACACCCTACTCTCCGACCCCGTCCTTTACGAACAGACGGAGCGCGTCACCGTGTCCCCGTTTGAAGCGGTCATCCGCCTGCAGGACGGAGCTTTCGACTGTGTCGTCTCCGCGGGCGAGCACCTCTTCTGGAAAGAGGGCGGCTCCTTCCTCCGTTTTGACACTTCCTCTGCGGAAATCACGGCGGACGTTCCCCTTGCCTTCGTGGAAAAGTGGGCGCCTTTCCTGCTCGTGCGCACGGAAGTGAAGGACGGCGAGATGGGCAAGCTCTATTTCGACAACAAGTTTGTGCGTATGCTGGAACCCGGCAAATACCTTTTCTGGGCAAACGGCACGCAGATCACCGTCAAGACCTACTGTATGCGTCCGCAGCTTGTGGACGTGGGCGGACAGGAGATCCTGACGCGCGACAAAGTGGGAGTGCGCATCAACTTTACGTTCTGCTACCGCCTGACGGACGCCGAGCGTGCGCAGGACGCTTCCGACATCCGTTCCCTGCTGTACACGACGGCGCAACTTGCCCTGCGCGGCGCGGCGGGAACCTATTCGCTGGACGAACTTCTGGAAAAAAAGGACGAACTTTGTACATACGTACAGGAAAAACTGGAACGCGCCGCCAAGGATCTGTTTGCCGAGATCTGTGAAGCGGGCGTGAAGGACATCATCCTGCCGGGAGAGATCCGCGACATCATGAACACCGTTCTCGTTGCCGAAAAGCGCGCGCAGGCAAACGTGGTGACGCGCCGCGAGGAAGTTGCTTCCACGCGTTCCCTGCTCAACACGGCGCGCCTGATGGAAGAGAACCCTACCCTTTACAAGCTCAAAGAGCTTGAATACATCGAAAAAATCTGCGAGCGCGTGGGCAACATCTCCCTTTCGGGCGGCGACTTCGTCGAACAGCTGAAAGACGTTCTGCACCTGCGCAAAGGAGGCAAAGCATGATCGAAATACGCGGACAGTACACCTCCGCAAAAATATTTTCGGACACCGTCGAGGGCGCTGCCCTCGACCAGATCCGCGCGCTGTGCGACCTGCCCTTTGCGGCGAGCGCACGCGTCCGCGTGATGCCCGACGTACACGCGGGGGCGGGCTGCGTCATCGGCTTTACCGCCGACATACGCGACTCCGTCATTCCCAACATCGTGGGCGTGGACATCGGCTGCGGAATGCGCACCGTCCTTCTGGGCAAGGGAACGTTCGACTTTGAAAAGCTGGACGAGGCCGTCCGCCGCTATATTCCCGCGGGCATGGACGTGCATGAAGGGCGCATCGAGCGATTCCCTGCCCTGCAGCAACTGCACTGCTACCGCAATTTAAAGAACAGCGGGCGGCTCGAACGCAGCCTCGGCACGCTGGGCGGCGGCAACCACTTTATCGAAGCGGACAAGGACGACGAGGGAAACTTTTACCTCGTCATCCATACGGGCAGCCGCAACCTCGGCAAGCAGGTGGCAGAACTGCACCAGAAACTTGCGATAGACCTGTGCAGCGGCAAGGGAGATCTGTTTGAAGCCCGCCGCGAACTCATCGCCCGCTACAAGGAAGAGGGACGCCGCACTCAAATCCAGGCAGCACTTGCGGCTCTGGAAGCGGATTTTGCGGCACGTACCCCCGATTTCCCGCCCGCGTTGTGCCACCTGACGGGGCGCTGGCGCGACGAATATCTGGACGATATGCGCATCTGCCAGCAGTTTGCGCGCCGCAACCGCGAGCTCATCGCCGAAATTCTGCTCAGGCATTGGCTGGGCGCAGACGCAACGCAATTTGAAACGTTTGAAACGGTGCATAACTACATCGACCACGATTCAGGCATCATCCGCAAGGGCGCCGTTTCCGCAAAGAAGGGAGAAACCCTGCTGATTCCCATCAATATGCGCGACGGCAGCCTGCTCTGCACGGGCAAGGGAAACGAGGACTGGAACTGTTCGGCGCCGCACGGTGCGGGGCGCCGCTATTCGCGCATGAAGGCGCGCGAACTGTTTTCCGTGGAGGACTACGCGCGCGAAATGCAGGGAATTTACACGACTTCCGTCTCCGCGGACACGCTGGACGAATGCCCGATGGCGTACAAGGACATGGACGAGATCCTCGCCAACCTCGAACCCACGGCAGCCGTACAGAAGATCATCCGCCCCGTTTACAACTTCAAGGCGGGAGAATAAAAACCGCACCCGACCGCGGTCGGGTGCGCAAAGCGCTTTCTGAAAAATACAGGGGCGGGAGATGCTTTCATCTCCCACCCCTTGCCTTTTAATCGGCGCCGTTCCCCGCCGCGCGATATGCCGCGGAATACCGTCTGAACCGCACGCCGGGAAACACGGAAAAAAGAATCAGCGCACCGCCGATCCCATAAAACACAAACATCATGCTACGGCCGCTCTGATAATTGGAAGATTCCGCCGCTTCTGCCGCCTGCGGTTTCAGATATACCTTCCCGAGGTATTCTATCCCTACAATGTTTTTTCTGCCGTTCTCATCCGTGTACCCGATCTGCAGACGGACAAAGATCCCCTGCTCCAACTCCTTCACAAAACTCTTGTCCAGGGCGTCATAGATAATATTGTTCAAAAAATAGGTACTGCCGTCTCCCCGCAGACTGAGAGTAAAATTGTCTTCTTTCAATGTAAAAGACTCCACATACCCTTCCGTTGCCGACTCCGTATACGTTTTGACGTTGAGCAGGGACATGACGAGCAGGCCCATCAGCAAAAACACGACGCCGCAGAACAACGCCGAGAAAAAGATCGCCTTTGCTCTCTGTTTATTTCTGAACAATCTGTAACGGGGAAAATGCAGAAATTCTTCTTTGGGAAAAGGAAAATCTATCGCAGGCACTTCCCGCAGTGTCAGCAGACGGAAAAAAGCATCCGACCCCACCTGCAGCCTGGAAACGGAAAACAGCGTGATGCCGTATTCATCATAACACTGTATATCGGCAAAATTGTTCCCGTACAACGAGTAATAGGCGATCTTCAAAAGAAAAGGTCTTTGGCTTACAGAAAGGATATTTTACAACGACTTTGTCAGTAAAAACAACGATGCGATAACTGAGCACGCTATAAAATCCCACCCCGAACAGAATAAGAATGAAAAGAATGAGGCCTTCGGCAAGCAAAAAATAGGACAGCGGCATAGAATCGTCCAGACAATACCCGATCAGCACCCCGATCATTCCCAAAAAGAACAGAATGCCGAAGACAGCAAAAAATACAGCAATGAGCTTGGGCAGTCTGATGCAAAAACTTTCGTTGATGCGCATCTTTCTCTCTTCCCATACACGGGCAAGAAACACTACGCCGAAAATGATCGGCAAAAGGACAATGACCGCTATGGTAATGATCAGCTCCGTCAGCATATCTCCCCCTCTGAAAGGCCTGCGCTTGCACCCGGCAAAGCCCTGTCCTTTATCTGAGCATCGCCAGTCTTGCCGCACCGCAAAGGCCCGCGTCGTTGCCGAGGCTCGCCGTTACGATCTGCACGGGCGCATATTTGACGCCTCCGTAAGCGAGAGAATTTACCTTTCTCTTTAAGGGCCTGATCAGTTTCTCTCCCTGCGCGCACACGCCGCCGCCCAGCACGATCGCCTCGGGACGGAACACGTTGACGAGGTTCGTCACCCCTTCCGCAAGGTAGCGGATGTAGTTTCTGACCACTCTTTCCGCCGTCTTGTCCCCTGCGTCTTTGGCGTCGAACACGGTTTTTCCGTCCACTTTTTCCAGATCGTTTTCGCACAGTTTCCACAAAAGGCTGTCCATGTCCTTTTGCATGGCGCGCTTTGTCTGGTTGACGAGCGCCGTTGCCGAAGCGTAAGCTTCAAAACAGCCCCTTCTTCCGCAGGTGCATTTTTCGCCGCCCATGCGGATGACTTCGTGACCGATCTCCGCGCCTGCGGACTTGTTTCCTTCAAAGATCTTTCCGTCGATGACGATGCCGCCGCCGACGCCCGTTCCCAGCGTGATAAAGACCATGCTCTGATAATCCTTGCCCGCGCCGCAGAAGTTTTCGCCCAGCGCCGCCGCGTTTGCATCGTTGGTGATGTAGGTGGGCAGTCCCAGCCGTTTTTCGATTTCCCTGCACAGCGGTACATTTTCCCAACGGATGTTGTTGCTGTACACGATGACGCCGTTTTTGCTGTCGATGGTTCCGGGTGCGCCGATGCCCGCCGCCTTCACGTCCTCTTTTTTCAGCCCCGCGCGGGAAATAAGCTGCTTTGCAAACTCCGCCATGTCCGCGGCGATCTCCGTATAAGACCTGCCGTTGCCCGTGGGAATTTTGTCCTTGATCAGAATTTTCCCCTGCTCGTCCACAATGCCGCACTTGACAAACGTGCCGCCCAGATCGATGCCGATATAGCAACTCATGCTTTCCCCTTTGTCGTCAGAACGATCTCCGCCTTTCCTTCCAACGTAAACTTCTCGCCGCAGGGAACAAAAAAGCTGTCGCCCGCTTTAAAGGGTTTTCCGTCCGCTTTTCCCTCTCCTTTGAGAACGTTGAGCGCCGTAAAGGAAATTTTATTTTCTTCCGAATATGTCCCGTCCAGATCCAGCAGGCGGCACCCGAAATACTTGCAGCCCGTAAGGCGCCGCATTTTTCCGCCCGCAACGGCTGCGAACGTCCCCGTATTCGTATGGTCTTCAAACGCCTTGAAATTGATGACGTCCACCGCCTTTTCCACATGGAGAGGGCGAAGTTTTCCGTCCGCGCCCCTGCGGTTATAATCGTACACACGGTAGGTCACGTTGCTGCTCTGCTGTACTTCGCAGATGACGCAACCCGCGCCGATGGCGTGCACCGTTCCCGCCTCGATGAGGAAGCAATCCCCTTTCTTTACGGGAATAAAGTTGAGGAGTTCCTCCACCGTGCCGTCCTTGACTTTGGCGAGAAACTCCGCTTTGTCCGTATCCCGCTTGAAGCCGCAGTAAATGCCCGCACCCTCGTCCGCGCCGAGAATGTACCACATTTCCGTCTTGCCGTTGTCATTTTCCACGCGGCGGGCATATTCGTCATCGGGGTGGACCTGCACGGACAGATTCTGTGCCGCGTCTATGTATTTGATGAGCACGGGGAAAGGCGAACCCGCCTTGTCCACCGCCTGCGGATCTTTGGCGAGATAGTCCGCCAATGTTCCGCCTTCCCAGGTGCTCAGCCCGTCGGGATGGACGGACACTTCCCAGCTTTCGCTCATCTTTTTGCCGCCGTTGTCGCGGCCGTACATCTTGCCGAATTTCATGCCGCCCCAAAGATAATCCTTGAGAACGGGATTTAGTTTTATCATTTTCTCTCCTTGCCGAATTTTGCAGCTTTCCCTGAAAGCAGGGATATTTTTATTATAGCAAAGAAAGAAAACTTTTGCAAGCTTCGGGGAAAAATCGGAATGAGAAAATCAGCCCTGTTTGCGGCAGATCATCTCCCAAAGCACCTGTGCCGAATGAAAGTTTGCGGGAACGATGTCCGCAGGGGAAAGGGTGATGCCGAACGCATCCCCGATTTCCGCAACGATCTCCATGATGTCCAGAGAATCGAGGATCCCGCTGCCGATGAGGTCCTGTTCGTTTGCAAAATCCACGTCCGGCCTGATCTCTTTTAAAATCGATAAAAGTTTTTCCATGTCTGTTTACTCCTTTTGATTGATCTGACTTGTTTTGATAAAATCGCGCAGAAGGGTGAGCGTTTCCCCTTCTCTTTGATAAACGCGCGGCAGAGGTCTGCTGAGAAAGAGGGAGATCCCCTCCGTCACCGAATATGCCCCCGCTTTGGAAAAGACGAACACGTCCCCCTCTTTCGCCCCCGTCAGGGGCAGGTTTTTGACGAGAACGTCCGCCGTCGTGCAGAGGGAACCGCACACCGTCCATTCCTCCGCCCCGCCCGACTTGCGCAAGTCGTTGAGAGCGGTGTTGCGCACGATCCTGCACACCCACGCATAGCCGTTGCTGCCCGCGCGATAGCTGTGGATTCCCTTGAGATCTTGACAAAGCTTTCCTGCACAACGTCCTCTGCCGCGTGCCTGTCCCGCACGACGCCGTTGGCGACGAAGAGCATCGTCCTGCCCATGAGCACGTACAGCGTTTCCACACCCTCGTCCTGCCCCTTTCTGATCTGCTCCAGCGCGTATTCTATTTTTTCCCGTGCCTGTAGATCCATAGCGCCTTTCTTTTGTGAAGCATTTTCCCACATTATACCATAACTTGTTTGTTCTGTAAAGCGCGGACGCCGCTTTTGTGCGGCCCCGCGCGCGCAAAAAACGGGGAGCCTTTTTTGCTCTTCCCATAGGGATTAGACAGAATCATTCATAAAACTCGACTTGTGAAAAGCCGAGTTTTCTTTTGCTCAAAAAAACTTGACGCATCTATTGTTTTTTAATATAATAAATGCGTTGAAAAAAATTTAACCGAGAAGTATTATCTATGTTTTTTACAAAACCGACGTATGAAGAAATCAAATTGCCATTTAGATCCATTGATGATCCGGCTGATTTGGAATTGGGGTGGATCAATCTAGAAGCATACGGGAATGTTTTCGGGAAAACTAAATATTGTTACGCGTGGTATGAGCTGAAAAGCGCCAAAATGTACAAAAATGGAGACTTTGAGCAGATGATTGAATTGCTGAAAAATTCCAAAGATAAAACGGTAAAAGTCATAATAAAGTTGAAAAAAGGCGTGCCGAAAGACTTTAAGATAGATGTAAACAGTTTAGCAGAAGTTTACTGCGATGAGCGATTCACGGCTTTGTCATTATTGGGTTGGGGATTTAACGACAAAAGCTACAAAGAATTATCTTCCCGATAATAAATGTCAATTTGTCAGGTTGGCGAGTTTTGCGGATAAACACATTCAGGATACAGCACACTCTACTTTGCTTAGCAAATCGTGTGCTTGCAACGCAAAAATCAAAAGGATAACGAAATTTTTCGTTATCCTTTTATTTTGTCCGGAAAATCCCTATAGAACCTGCGCCCTTTTTGCTCCCCGTTTTTTCTGATGTCTTTGCCGCAGCCTCAGATGCTGTACACCGCGCCCGAAAAGAGAGAGGTCCCGTACGTATCCGTCAGAATAAACCCGAAAGGTCTGTCCACGACAAACTCTCCCCTCACCGTCTCATACATCTCGGCAGATTCTGCCCCGCCGGCTGCAACGGTGACCGCCGCGCCCTCTATTCCCTTCCTGTCGACGGTCAGGTCTGTGACGTGCTGTATCTTATAACAATAGGCGTTTCCCCGCTCCATGCTCTCCCTTTCCATCAGGGAGGTGAGATCGCAGGCGGCCCCGTCAAACAGTTTTACTATCCCGAAAGAGCGCAGAATGCCCGCCACGTCCCGATCGAACGAGGCGTGAAATTCGGGGAAAATACATCTCGTTTCATAGCGGATCTTATTTTCCTCGTCGAATGCGTTGTAATCCTTGCATCCGTTGACGGCGGCAAGGTTTTCCTCCGTAAAGACCTCCGAAAGGGTGTACCCCTCTTTCGGCACAAGAAATTTGATGGAAAAGCCCGCATTGGTGGAGGTATAAAAGGTAGAAAAAGTTTCCCCTTCCCATACCCTGCCGAGTTTATAATCCCCCTGCAGAAATTTTTGGGAGACGGTTTCCCCGTCCTCGCCCGTAAAAGTGCGATCGTCGGCGGTGAGTGAAAGATCTCTTCCGTCCGTGTTCCAGCTGTCCTTTAAATACAGCGCGTTGATGAGGGCAAAGTACGTATCGCTTGTCAGCTGAAAATCCTTGTCGATCAGCCCGTTTGTCTGCTCCTTGACAAAATAGCGCACCGCGTCGTTGGCGGCCTGATTGTTATGCGCAAAATCTGCCGAAAAAGAGGAACAGAAAAATTGTTCCGCAAGCGTATCCAGGCATTCCTGCCGCACCTGCGTCCCCTCGTTGACCCATACGGAATTGCTCAGGCGCACTTTTCCCGAAACGAAATCCCTGTTCAGCGAACGGTACAGATACCCTGCCCCCGAAGAGAGTTCCTCATAAGAAACATTCAGGACGGATAAAATTTCCTCCCGCGTCTGATGCGCCGCGCTCTGCGCCGCCAGCGAGAGAGCCATGTACACGGATACAGGCGACACGGCAAAGTTCTGCCCGACAAGCTGCGAAAAGGCGGCTCCCGCAAAGGCGGAGGCAAACTTTTCCGCGCCCGCCGAAATTTGGGGCAGTTCTTCCGTCACTTCCTGATAGGACAGCTTCTCCCCTTTCTCCGCCCCGCGAAGAAGGGTGCTTTCCCCCTTGTTTGCGCAACCCGCAATGCCGACACAGCAAACGAGAGACGCAAGCGCCGCACACACGATTTTTCTGAATTTTTTCATCTCTTCCTCCTTATCCTGCCGAAAGGCTAACTATTTTTTATGGATCCACCCGAAAGGGCGAACCCTTTGATAAATTCCTCTACGTTGAACGCCCTCTGAATGTCGACGGTGACCTGATAATACAGGCAATTGTACCGATACACGATCAGAACGGGCGGAAATTCGCTGCCGGAATCCGTATAATAGACGGTGTAGTCCGTCCCTTCCCAGGAAAAGCTCTCCTTATTTTCGTACCCGTAAACGCCGTCCCGCGTCTTTATCCAAACGGAAAATCCGTACCCGTCCCAGCGCGTCTGCTCCGCCTTGTAATCGACGGAAAAAGTCCCGCTCTGCGGGAAAAAGAGCACCTGATTGACGAGCGTCGCCTCGCAGGGAAACTGAGACGGGAGCAAAAATGTACCGTACTTTGCAAGTTCCTGCAGATCGGAAAGGACGAGGACGGGCTCCGAAAGATTGTCCGCCTGCCAGAGAAAACGCAGCGTTCCGCCCTGCTCTGTCCCGTTGAGAAAGGCGTCCAGCCTGACCGAGCGCATTTCCTCTTTTCCGAAAGTGCCTGCGGCGTATTCGAGCGTGAGATAGATGTCCAGCTGATAATTGCTGTCCGCAAGCGAAGTATCCAAAAGGAAATACTCCTCTTCCCCTATGCGCGTCTTTTGCAGCTCCCTGCCGAAAGCAAAAGCGCGCGCGATCTCATTATTTTTGTCCTGAATGTACAGTTTTTGCACGTACGTATCCGCATTTTGGATCCAATGATCGATGTGCAGACACAAGACGACGGTATCCGAAAAGGCACAGAAAGGACTCAGCGAAAGGTTGGGAAGGGTGCAGTTATCCGTCACAGAAGAGCGATCGAACACGCCCATATTGCCGACTTCAAACAAGGAATATACCGTGCGGTTTTTGGCAAAGAGCGCCGAGAAATCGACGACGATCTCGTACTCCCCTGCCGCAAAGGGAAGCTCCTGCACTAGCCCTCCGTTGACCGTGAGTCTGAGGGCGCCCTCGATCAGCTCTCCCTTGCCGCGATACTCGGGATCGGTACAGGCATAAAAATCCGTGCGTACCCCGTCCTGCCCGCTGATAAATCCTGTAAAGAGAATGTAGTATTCGTCGTCCGTGCTCTTGTCAAACAGCAGAGTGACCGTATTTTCCGTGCTCTCTTCCAGGGTGATCGTGCCGAATGAGTTGGAAAACGAATCGCCGACGCCCGAATGCGGGGCGGAAGGGCTTTCGGGGAAAGAGTCGCCTTCGCTTCCCCCGTGCCCCTCTTGGTGCGGAAGGAAAAGCAAGGGAATGCACAGGCAGACGCACAGGACAAAGCAGGCCGCAACGCCTGCGGCGCGCAGGAAAAAGGCGCGCCTCTTTTTTGCAAAATATTCCGCGGCGGACTGTTCGTCCGCCTCCGCAATGAGAAAATCGTCCAGTTTTCCGACGGCGTCCCTTAAATTTCCGTTCATACCTCGTATCCCTCCTCCGAAAGATAGGCACGCAGTTTTTTGCGCATCCGCGAAAGTTTTACCGTCACGGCGTTGACGCTCATGCCCGCAAGGCGGGCGAGCGACTGCATCGTATCCGCATAGAAATACCTGCGCACAAACAGGATGCGCGACGTCTTGTCCGAATTTTTCAAAAACTGCCCGATACAGCGCGCCAGCTCCTCCGCATCCGCGTCAACCCCCTTGTTGTCGGGCAGGATTTCCAGCAATTCCCCGTCCAGAGGGCAGAGGACGGCATTGCGCTTTTGCGCCCGCTTTTTATCCGCAACATCGTAAGAAATGTTGCGCACGATCTTGCACAGATAGGCGGAAAAATATACGGGACGCGCGGGCGGGATGGCATTCCACGCCGCAAGATAGGTGTCGTTTACGCATTCCTCCGCCTCGCGAAAATCCTGCGTGATGCGAAAGGAAAGCCCACCGAGCTTCTTGCCGTATTTGGCATCCGTTTCTCCGATCGCCCGTTCGTCGCGCGCAAAATACAGGTCCAGAATGGCGCCGTCTTCCATACTTTTTTCTCCTCCCTTCACCTTATAAGTAGGATTTTTACACGCTTTCTTACACGTTTTTCAAAAATATTTTCTTTATTGTACCATATCCC
>ERZ1090879.298-NODE-298-length-32372-cov-38.112665_pt1 | contig 32372 bp, 29 predicted proteins | sample MGYA00478472_ERZ1090879 | MGnify/ENA primary metagenome ERZ1090879 (study PRJEB33644, sample SAMEA5815723) | chicken gut metagenome | biome: Chicken; feature: Gastrointestinal Tract; material: Caecum | place: Ireland | collected 2019-01-01 | study: A study of the... | reverse complement strand
GTATGAACTCCTTTTTTTCTTCCTCTCCTGTTGCACTTATTAGTATAATTCACCACATAATAAAAGAGGGCGTCCGTTTACACGGACGCCCTCTGGGCATCTTAACTCCACATCGATAACCCCGCGAACACGCCCAGAAACGCAAAGGCAAGCAGAAAAACGATGGAAAGCACAAGCAGCACGATCTCCACGATGCTGATGACGATGCCCGCAGACGCGAGAGTCTTTCCGTTGCCATCGGATTCATCTGCCTGTTTTTTGGCGATGATCGAGCAGGCAAGCCCTGCTATGGGCATGATAAAAGCAAGAATAAATCCGATGATCGCTAAAATATTGGTTGTATTCTTTTGCGGCGAAAGGTCTCCGACCTGAACGCCGCAGTTCGGGCAGATGACGGCTTCGTCATCGATCTCTTTTCCGCAATGTTTGCAAAACATAATGATTCTCCTTTGAAAAAGCTGTTGAAAAAATGACGTCCGAAGCAGATCGGACGTCATTTTTAGGCTTTAAGATAAGCTGCTCACTACATCATTCACAATAGATGCTGCAGCTGCTGCGCTTGCGATGACGATGATCACATACAGCACAATAGTAATAACGCTGATAACGATTCCCGCCGTTGCAAGCCCTTTGCCGTTTCCGCCGCATTCATCGACTTTACTTTTGCCGATGATGGAGCAGATCAGCCCGACGATTGGCATCAAAAATGCAAAAATAAACCCGACAATCGCAAGTACGTTGGTCTTAGGCGTAGGCGTTGAAAAGTTCCCCACCTGTACGCCGCAATACGGGCACACGATTGCGTCGTCTCTGATCTCTTTTCCACATTTTTTACAAAACATCTCTCTTCCTCCTTTTTGTAAGCTAACTTTATTATATTCCCATTATAGTGGGAAGTCAAGTATTTTTCCCAATTTTATGGGAGAAATAAAGGAATGAAAGAGGTATTTTCGGAACGATTAAGAGAATTGAGACAGGAAAGAGGATTGGGGCAGATTCAGCTCGCAAAGGAGCTGGATGTCGGGAAGTCGGTCATCAGTTTATGGGAGCTGGGCAAGTGCGAACCGACGCTCTCAAAACTCATAGCCATGGCGCGCTTTTTCGGCGTGAGTATTGACTATCTTGCGGGACTGGAGGACTGAAGAAAGGGTATGCTCCGGCAGTTGCATTGTATTCGCGTATCACGCGGGGGCGTTTGCCTTTGCATCCGGCGCAAACAAAAACGCCCGCCGCAGCGGACGCCTTTTGGTTTGATCTGAACGAAAGGGATTTAAACCAGCAGCATGAGAAGCATAAATCCAAAGACGCTATAGATGAAAGATACGAGGACGCTGAGGATAATGCCTGCGGTCGCAAGTTTCCTGCCGCTGTCGCCGCAGTTCTTTGCATGGATCAAGCCGATGATCGAACAGATCAATCCGGCAGGGGGAAAGAGAAAGGCAAGGAGAAACCCAACGACCGCAACAGCGTTGGTTCTTACCTGCTGTTGCTGAACGGGCATAGCGACCTGCGCGCCGCAGTACGGACAGAAGACGCAATCGCCGCGGAAGTCCTTTCCGCATTTCGGACAAAACATGTTTCTATCCTCCGGGAAAAGATGATAAATTTTCTTCAATAAATTCTTTCTAAGACGGAATGTCAAGGGGGGATTTGTTTCCGAATTTGCTTTCCGCGTTATTTGAGAAAGGTGAGCGTCTCATCCGTCGGTTTACGCTTTTTGGGGCGGATGGGTTCGCCCTCCCTGGCATAGCCGAGTGCGACGACGTAGGGGATGCGCGTCTCTTCGGACAGCGCAAGAAGGGTGCGCAGCTTTTTTTCGCTGCGCCAGCCGAGGATACAGGAGGAAAGTCCCGCCGTTTCCGCCGCAAGGACGAGGTGCGCCGTCAGAATGCCGATATCGCCCGGGGTGAAGTTTTGGTCTTTGAGCCTGTCTCCGAGCCTTGCCGTCAGATTGCTTTTTCCCTCTGCTACGACGACAAACGCGCCCGCATCGCTTGCAAACTTGTTCATGCCCAGCCCCTGTACGCAGGCAGCGACGTCCTTGACCTTTTCGCCCGTCACGGCGTACAGGTGCCAGGGCTGCGCGTTGCAGGCGGAGGGCGCGAGCAGGGCAAGTTCACAGATCTCTTTGAGCAGCTGCTCGGGCACGGGTTTTCCGTCAAAGGCGCGGCAGCTCTGCCTGTGGGTGTATAAAGCTTTGATATCGGATAAATTCATAGATACTCCTTATAGATGCTTTTTTGTAGTTCAAAGGGTACCCCTCATCAGTCACCTTCGGCGACAGCTGTCTCGCACAAGTAGATACTTGTGCTTCGGTCGGCAATTTTGCTTGTATATGCAAAATTGCTAAGCTCATGTGTGCGCAGAAGCCGCACCGCTGTCTGTATAACGCACGAATTTGTTCCAAGGGGAAGCCTGAAAAGAAAGGCTCGGGCGAATGCCCGAGCCATCGCGCTTTACTTGCTCATCGAAAGTTTTGCCTTTTCGACGACGTTTTCGACCGTGAAGCCGAAGAGAGGGAAGAGCTTGCCTGCAGGACCGCTCGCGCCGAATGTGGACATGCCGATGATCTCGCCCTTATCGCCCGCGTACTTGTACCAGCTGTAGGGCGAACCTGCCTCGACGCAGACGCGCGCCTTGACGGAGGAGGGGATGACGCTCTCTTTGTACTCCGCGCTCTGCTTCTCGAACTCTTCAATGCAGGGCATGGAGACGACGCGCGCCCTGATACCTTCCTCGGCGAGCTTTGCCTTGGCGCCGACGCACTGTTCGACTTCCGAGCCGCTCGCAATGAGCAGGACGTCGGGCGAGCCCTCGCAGTCCTCGAGCACATAGCCGCCCTTGAGTGCGACCAGTCCGCTCCCTGCGTACTGGGGCAGGTTCTGTCTGGTCAGGACGAGCGCCGTGGGCGCCGTACCCGTAAGTGCGGAGATCCATGCCGCCGCCGTCTCTTTGCCGTCTGCGGGGCGGTACACTTTCATGTTCGGAATGGAACGCAGCGCAATGAGCTGTTCGACGGGTTCATGGGTGGGACCGTCTTCGCCGACGCCGATCGAGTCGTGCGTCAGGATATAGACGACAGGGATATTCATGAGCGCGGAAAGGCGCATTGCGTGCTTGCAATAGTCGGAGAAGATGAAGAAGGTCGCACAGTAGCAGCGCAGACCGCCGTGTAACTGCATGCCGTTGGTGATCGCCGCCATCGCATGTTCACGGATACCGAAGTGCATGTTTCTGCCGCTCTTGTCGCTTGCGGAGAAGTTGCCGTAGTGGACGGTGTCCGTGTCCTTCATGTCGGAGAGGTTGGAGGGCGCAAGGTCCGCCGAGCCGCCTATGAGGTCTGGCAGAAGCGCCGCGATCTTGTTGAGCACGACGGAGGATGTCTGACGGGTCGCCATGGGCTTTTCCCACTTCATGAGGTCCTCGACCTTTGTCAGGTCGACCATTTCGCCCGCCATTGCCGCCTTGTATGCCTTGGCAAGTTCGGGGTATGCCTTCTCATACTCGGCGAACATCTTCTTCCACGCCTCTTCCTCGGCAGCGCCCTTCTTGCCTGCCTCGGCGGTGTGCGCGAGCACCTCTTCGGGGACCTCGAAGGGCGCCCACGTCCAGCCGAAGTGCTCCTTGGTCTTTTGCAGGTTCTCCGCGCCCAGAGGGGAGCCGTGGCACTTGTGGCTGCCTTCCAAAGGCGTGCCGTAGCCGATCTTGGTCTTGCAGATGATGATGGAAGGCTTGACCTTCTCTGCCTTCGCCTCCTCGATCGCCTTGGAGAGCAGCGCGACGTCGTCGGGATTGGCGACGAGGTCGACCTTTATCACCTGCCAGTGCTGCGCTTCGAAGCGCAGGGCGACGTCCTCTTTGAAGGTGATGTCCGTATCGCCTTCGATCGTGATGTCGTTGTCGTCATAGAACAGGATGAGTTTGCCCAGCTCGTGCGTGCCTGCAAACGAGCATGCCTCGTAGGAGATACCCTCTTCAAGGCAGCCGTCGCCGCACAGCGCATAGGTGTAGTGATCGACGACGGGGAAGCCCTCGCGGTTGAATACCGCCGCAAGGTGCGCCTCGGCGACCGCCATGCCGACGGCGTTCGCGATGCCCTGGCCGAGCGGGCCGGTCGTCGTCTCGATGCCAACCGTGTGGCCGTACTCGGGGTGCCCGGGCGTCTTGGAGCCGAGCTGGCGGAAGTTCATCAGATCTTCCTTGGTCAGTCCGAAGCCATACAGATAGAGGAGAGAATAGTTGAGCATGGAACCGTGTCCCGCAGAGAGGACGAAGCGATCGCGGTTGTCCCACTTGGGGTTGGCGTTGTTGAACTTCAAAAAGTTCTGCCACAGTGTGTACGCGATGGGCGCGGAACCGATGGGAAGCCCGGGATGTCCCGAATTTGCCTTCTGGATCGCCTCCGCGGAAAGGATGCGGATGGCGTTGATGCTGGTCTGTTGAACGTTCATAGTGTTATTTCTCCTATATCATATATTTTTTTTGAGGTTGTCTGTGTTGAGGAAGGGGTACCCGGAGAGAAACTCATAGAGTTCCCGCATGATGACGGCGTTGCCGCCCGTGCTGTCCGATTCGACGTTGATGGGCATGATCGGCTCGTGCAGGCTCATCCTGACCAGCGCCCAGCCGTTGCCGTGTTCCGGATCGAAATTCACGCGCACGCCCTCGCAGTTATCGGGCGCAAGCGTCATGTAAGGCGTCTGTTCGGCATGAGCGGTGAAGTCGGCAATGACTCCCTTGCCCAAGTTCTTGAAGTCGCAGCCCGGGATAAAGCCGAGGCGCACTTCGGCTGCCTCTGCCGGCTCTGGCAGGTCGGCAATGAGTGCCGTCAGATCTTTTCCCTCCTTGGCGCACTTTGCGAGCGCAATGAGAAGGCGGGTGACGAGGTATGCGCCGTCGTCAAGGAAGTAGTTTTCCTTCAGCGCCGCGTGACCGCTCGTCTCGATCGCAAGCGGGGAGTTTTTGCCCTCGGCGTTGAGGCGTTTTGCCTCGTTGATGACGTTCTTATAGCCGCGCTTGAAGCGGCGGTGGATACCGCCGTGCGCCGCAATGAACTGTGCAAGCCCGTCGCTCGTGACGGAGTCGGTAACGATGACCGCGCCCTGCTGTTCCTGCAGGAGGATGGCGGAAATGAGTGCGATGAGGCGATTGCGGTTGATCTCCTCGCCGTCGGGGGCGACGGCACCCGCGCGGTCGACGTCGGTATCGAAGATGATGCCGAAGTCCGCCCTGTTTTTGACGACCGCAGCGCAGACGGACTGCATTGCCGTCTCATTCTCGGGGTTGGGGATGTGGTTGGGGAAAGAACCGTCCGGATCGAGGAACTGCGAGCCTGTCGTGTCCGCGCCGAGGGGTTTTAAGACGAGGTCGACATAGAACCCGCCCGCGCCGTTGCCCGCGTCGACGAGGATCTTCTTACCTTCAAGAGGCTTGTCCGAACCGCAGGCCTTACGCACCTTCTCCACGAGGTCTGCGGAATACTTTTCAATATAACTCCTGTTTGTTACCGTGCCTTTGCCGCTCGGGAAATTTCCCGCTGCCGCGATCTTGAGGATGTCCGCGACGTCCGAGCCTTCCAGTCCGCCCTCTTTCGTGAAGAATTTAAGCCCGTTTTTCTGATAGGGCAGATGACTTGCCGTGATCATGACGGAGACGTCCGCGCCGAAATCGTCCTGCAGCAGCATGAACATGGACGGCGTGGAGGAGAGTCCCGTCAGGATAATGTTGCCGCCGCACGATGTGACACCCTCGGCGACGAGCGATGCAATGTGATCTGCCGAAAGGCGGGAGTCATGTCCGACGGCAACGGTCGGGCAGGGATTGCCCGTCTTGTTCGCCGCCCAGACGCAGTATGCCTTGGCGATCGCAAGAACGGCTTCATCCGTCAGTGTGACGGGATCGTTTTCGACGCCTGCGATCGCAGTGCCGCGAACGTCGGTACCGTTCCTTAGGTTGAGAAAATCTTGTTCTGTCATAATCCCCCCGCGGGCAATCGGATTTATGGCGCATTCATGCGCAGTCTGCCCGCATAGTTCCATTATAATGGTTTTACGCGCTATTTTCAATACCTTTTTTGAAAAAATAAGAGGTTTTTTTCGGAAAATCTTGCGTATGTACAGTATTTGTGTTATAATGTCACAAAATATTGGAGCGAGGCCGTTATGAATCGATTTACACTTTCCACCGATTCGACCTGCGATCTGTATCACGATTTTATTGTGGAGAATGACATCAAATTCGTTCCGCTTACCTTTACAATGGAAAAGGACGGAAAGATGGAAGAGCGTCTCGACAATTTTACCGAGTACGGTCAGTACGTCGATTTTTACAATCAGCTGCGTGCGGGAGGATTTTCCCGCACAAGCATGCTTAACTATGAGTCGCACTACCAGCACTTTTTGAAGATGGCGGAGGAGGGCGCGGAAGATGTGGTGCATTTTACCATCTCTTCGGGGCTTTCGCCGACAAAGACGGTCGCTGCCAAGGCGGCTGCGGACGTCAAGAAGGATTATCCCAAGTTCGAAGTGTACGTCGTCGATCCGCTCACCGCGACCGCGGGACAGGGAGCGCTCGTCAGGATCGCGCTCGACTGGAGAAACGCGGGAAAAACGGCGCAGGAGACATACGACTACGTCAACAGTCTTCGTCTGCACATTCAGCATTTTGTCGTCGCCAACGATCTGTACTATCTCAAGCGCGGAGGCAGGGTTTCCGGGGTGAGCGCGGCGGTTGGGACCATGCTCAATATCAAACCCGTTCTTTCCTTTGACTGCGACGGAAAGCTTCAGGTCATCGACAAGGTCAAGGGAAATAAAAAAGCCATTGCCTTTATCAAGGCAAAGATGGAGAAAGAGGGACCCGATGATCACAACTATGTGTTCATCGTCCATACCGACAACGAACCTTGCGCGAAGGAACTGGAGGAATACGTCAAGGAGCGCTTCGGCATTCAGCCGTTTGTCTCGATCATGGGACCTGTCATCGGATCGCATGTCGGACCGGGTGCATTTGCGTTGGGGTATCTTTCCAAGAGTTTGCGAGGAGAGATATGAAAGGGTTCACACTTTTTCTTTCGAACTGACGAAAGAAAAAGTCGTGAGTTTTAGGAAAACCCGCGAGAAAGGCAGGCGCAAAAAGCGTGACATTTGGTATAAGCCAAACACTTGCAAAGTGCGCCTTGCCGCGACGAAGGACCATCGAGCATGCAACGCACATGATGGTGCGTTTCAGCATACAATTTCAAACCGATGGGGGTACGCCCGCTGCGGCGGACGTTCAATAGGGAAGAGAGGTCATTCCTCCGCAGCCCCCGCTACTGTTCGGCAGCGCACGCGTCCACTGTGAAAACGGGAAGGATGCGGGAACATGCGCGCCGGGAAGTCGTCACGAAACAGGGATTCTTTGCCAAAGATGTTTGGTGAAGAGGGTGAGGGACGCGTTATGCACCTCAGCACGGTGTGCTGTGTGCGCGTTCCGAACTGCGGTTTTTGACATTGCCGTCAAAAACCGTGACCGCAGCGCGGAATCCACCGCGCGAGAAAAGCAGGCGCAAAAAGCGTAGCATTTGGTGTAAGCCAAATGCTCGCAATAGGCGCCTTGCATTGTATCCTTATGAAATCGACAAAAAGATTTCTTAGAAAGATTTTTGTCGAAGAGGAGGAACGACGAAGCGAGATTGCACTTTGCGGCAGAGCATGCGCTCGAAAGCAAAGTGCTGTGAGCGTAGTCAAAAATCGTGACATCCTCAGTCATCACCAAAAAGATTTCACAGAAAGATTTTTGGTGAAGAGGAGCAGCAGGCGTAAGAAGCGTAGCATTTGGTGTAAGCCAAATGCTCGCAATAGGCACCTTGCTGCGACGACAGCCAGGAGACCTGCCCCTATCGGCACACCACGCTCTTTTCGGGTCGGAGAAGAGTACGTCGGGAAATCAGGGTACGGCGCCATGCGCCGCCCCCTTGTTTCGGCGCACTCTTTGCTCCTACCAAAGGGTGTGCTTTTTTTGATTCCGTCGGCAGTTCAGAATTGCTGTTCGTGGAAAATATTATGTTTCATGCCCGCTCGGGCGATTACGTAGGAGGTAATCTATGAAACACATGAGGATTTTTTTTGTTGCGGGCGCGCTGGCGGCAGCATTGATGTGCGGAGCACTGATTGGATGCGCGCAGACCGCAGACACGGGCGATGCCGAATTCCGTCTCGTCGCAAACGATGAAACTTGCGTCGTCATTGCAGCGGATAAAAGCGATACAGACAGAAGTCTGTATGATGCGCTCGCGTTCTTTGCGACATCGGGTGAGATCACGATGGACGGCAGCGAGTCTGAATACGGGTTTTATCTCACTTCCCTCAACGGCAGGGAGGCAACGGATGAATATTATTGGGCTGTTTACACGACGCTTGGAATCCTGGACGGCGTCGAATATTCCAATGCCGCGTGGGGGACCTGGGAATATGGCGGCGAGACGCTGGCAAGCGCGAGCTACGGCGTTTCGGGGCTTCCGCTCGTCGAAGGGGAGCTGTATGCCCTCGTCTGGACGGCGATCGAAAGCTAAGCCATGATGGAACGAAAAGAAAGGCATACGGACAGATACGGGGACGGTGCTGCGCGGATGGTCGCCGTGTGCGCCGTCATGACGGCGCTGCTCCTCGCCGTGCAGTGCGCTCTTTCTTTTGTCGCGGGCGTGGAGCTGGTCACGGCGTTTTTGCTCGTCTTTTGTTATGTGTTCGGCGCAAAGTACGGCATGGTCACGGCGACGGCGTTCTCGCTGCTGCGCAATTTCATCTTCGGCTTTGCGCCCGACGTCATCGCGCTGTACCTCATCTATTTTAACGCCTTTGCACTCGTGTTCGGCGCGATGGGGAAGCGGCGCGGCCATTGGGTGGAATACGTCTGCCCCGCGCTCGTGCTGTTGCTCGCAGCGGGGGCGCTCGCCCTGGCGATTCTCGGACTGCCCGTCTCGCCGCTGATGGCGGCGCGGCTGGAAGTCATGCTCTGGGCGCTCTTTGCGGTGCTTCTCGCCCTCTTTGTGGGAAGCGTCGTCCTGCTCTTTTTGGGCGGCAGGGTGCGCATCGGGCGTGAAGCCGCTGTTTTGGCGTCGCTTGCAGCATTCTGCACGGTGTGTTTTACGCTTTTAAGCGATGTTATCACGCCGCTTTTTTACGGTTGGAGCATGGATGTCGCGATCGGCTATTTTTACACGGGTTTTTTCGCAATGGTACCGCAGACACTGTGCGCTGCGGTGAGCGTCACGCTTTTATTTTATCCGCTTGAACGCGCCTTTTTCATGGTGTTGCCGCCTGTACGGAAGAAGCGGTTGGAAGCGCTTCTCAGGGCGCGTATGGCAAGAAAAAGGGGAGGAGCTGAACAAATCCCGCCTTCAAATGATGGACGAACGCAAAAAGATATGGTATAATAACCATATCTATTTTTTTCTTTCGGAGCTTTTTTATGGCAAAGGACACGTTTGTAGAGCAGATCGCCGACATCGAGACGGATTTTCCCCGGTGGTACACCGACGTGGTCGTCAAGACCAAACTGGTCGATTACGGGCCCGTCAAGGGAACGATGGTCATTCGTCCCTATGGTTATGCGATCTGGGAGAATATTCAAAAGGAACTGGATGCACGCTTCAAGGCGCACGGCATTGAAAACGCCTATTTCCCGCTGCTCATCCCCATGAGCTTTATGACCAAGGAGGCGGAGCACGTCGAGGGCTTTGCGCCCGAAGTCGCGGTCGTCACCCACGCGGGCGGTGAAAAGCTTGCCGAACCGCTCTGCATCCGTCCCACGTCCGAGACCATCATCGGCAGCATGTACAGCAAGTGGATCCAGTCCTACCGCGATCTGCCCGTGCTCATGAACCAGTGGGCAAACGTCATGCGCTGGGAAAAGACCACCCGTCCTTTCCTCAGAACGAGTGAATTTTTGTGGCAGGAGGGGCATACCGTCCATGCGAGCGAGGCGGAGGCGGTCGACATGACCCTCAAGATGCTCGCCGTCTACGAGGAGTTTGCAAAAAACTGTCTCGCGATGCCCGTGCTCACGGGGCGCAAGACGGAAAAGGAAAAGTTTGCGGGCGCCGTCGCGACCTACGGCATGGAGGCGATGATGCACGACGGCAAGAGTTTGCAGGCGGGCACGTCGCACTATCTCGGACAGAACTTTGCGAAAGCTTTCGACATCAAATTTCTCGATAAGGACGGGACGCAGAAGTACGGCTATACGACCTCCTTTGGCGTCTCCACCCGCCTGATCGGCGCGATCATCATGACGCACGGCGATGCGCGCGGGCTCATTTTGCCGCCCGTTGTCGCACCTGTGCAGGTCGTCATCGTGCCCATCGCGTCCAAGAAGCCGGGTGTTGTTGAGGCGTGCAGAGAATTAAAGAACACGCTCACAAAGGCGGGCGTGCGCGTCGTGTTGGACGAGAGCGAAAATTCGCCCGGCTGGAAGTTCAACGAATGGGAGATGAAGGGCGTTCCCGTACGCATCGAGCTCGGTCCCCGCGATCTGGAGGCGGGGAAGATGGTGACCGTGCGCCGCGACACGCACGAAAAGGCGGAAGCGGAGCTTTCCTCGGCGGCGGAGACGGTCAAGGCGCTGCTTGCGACCGTGCAGGCCGGCATGTACGACCGTGCGAAGGCACGTATGGACAGTCGTATCGTGCGCGCAAACTCGCTGGATGAACTGCTTGCAGGCGTTGATAACGCAAATTTTGTCCGCGCCGGCTGGTGCGGCTGCCGTGAATGTGAAGATAAGGTCAAGGAGTTTGCGCAGGCGACGGCGCGCGTTATGGACGACGAGAATACGTCCGAGACCTGTATTGTCTGTGGCAAGAAGGCGGATCATACGGTGGTATTTGCGAGAGCATACTAAAATGGTTCACGTAAGGTTCACGAATTTTCTTTGCCAACGCCATTCATAACTCGCAAAATTTTTTTCGCAGAAAAGATTTTTGCGAAGAGGGTGAGGCGTGCGTTATGCGCATCAGCGCGGTGCGCTGTGCGTGAGGTTTCAAGAAGACGCCGCCGCGGCATTGTTTGAAGAAGGAGATTTATATGCGTCAGCTTCCTAAATGGCTCTCGGATGCGGTGTTCTATGAGATCTATCCGCAGTCCTTTCAGGATTCGAACGGCGACGGGATCGGCGATATCCCCGGCATGATCCAAAGGCTGGACTATATCAGATCGATCGGCTGCAATGCGATCTGGGTCAATCCCTGGTACGATTCGCCCTTTGGCGACGCGGGGTACGACGTGCGAGATTACAAGAAGATCGCGCCCCGCTACGGCACCAACGACGATGCTAAGCGTTTTTTTGACGCGGCGCATGCGCGGGGGATGCACGTTCTCATCGACCTCGTCCCCGGGCATACATCCATTGAGCACCCCTGGTTCCGCGCGTCCATGCAGCCTGAAAGAAACGAGTATTCCGACCGCTATATCTGGACAAACTCCATTTGGGAGAGTACCGATATCGCCTGTATCCGCGGCATTTCGCAGCGGGACGGTTCGGCTGCTGTCAATTTCTTTTCCAATCAGCCTGCGCTCAATTATGGCTATGCAAAATGTACCCGTCCGTGGATGATGGCGCCCGATTCGCCCGCCGCGCTCGCAACACGCGAGGCAATCAAGGACGTCATGCGTTTCTGGCTGGATCTGGGCGCGGACGGCTTCCGCGTCGATATGGCGGCGAGCCTCGTCAAGGCGGACGAGGGTTGGACGGAGACCATCAAACTTTGGCAGGATTTCCGCGCCTTTCTCGATGCGGAGTATCCGCATTGCGCGATGGTGTCCGAATGGGGCGTGCCCGCCAAGTCCATCGAGGGCGGCTTCCACATGGACTTCATGCTGCACTTCGGTCCGCCCGCCTACAATTCGCTCTTCCGTTGCGAGCATCCTTTTTTCTCGCGTGAGGGGAAAGGGGATATTACGGTGTTCCTCGAAGCCTATCTTGCCGACCTGGCGTCGACGCAGGGCAGGGGGCTGATCTGCATCCCTTCGAGCAATCACGACATGCCACGTATTGCGCGCGGCAGGGATGCGCGCGATCTGAAGATCTGTTTTACATTCTTGCTGACGATGAGCGGCGCGCCATTCCTCTATTACGGCGACGAGATCGGAATGCGTTATCTGGAGAGCGTCACTTCGGTAGAGGGCGGCTACGACCGTACGGGTTCACGCTCGCCCATGCAGTGGGAAAAGCGCACGGGATTCGGCTTTACGACGGGCGATACGCCCTATATTCCCTTTGATCGGAGCGCGGACGCGCCCACGGTCGCGGAACAGGAGACGCGGGAGGATTCCCTGCTGAATACCCTCAGGGCGCTCCTGCGGCTGCGGCATGTACATAAGGCATTGCAGTCTTTCGGAGAATTTGTTCCCGTGTATGCCGAAGCGGGCAAGTATCCTTTTGCATACGAAAGGCGTGCGGACGGCGAGCGCATTCTCGTCATTCTCAATCCCGCGGACAGGGCGGAGAAAATCTCCTTTGACTGTTCGGGTGAAGTGCTCTTTCAGGTCGGCGGCGTTCCGGAAGACGGAACAATGCCTGCGCGCAGCGCGTGTGTTATCTTACGATAATCCGCCGCCCGAAGAGGGGAGTACGACATGCGCGCAATGACGTGCGGCGCGTGTCATGAGGCGTATAACATCAAAATGTAAGCTATTTTTGGAGGCTTCCAAATGAAACATACCGATATTGCAAAAGTGCTCAGGGATGCGTCCCTGATGGGGCAGGAGGTCACCGTCTGCGGCTGGGTGCGCACGGCGCGCGATTCGGCGGCGGTAGCCTTTCTGGAGATCACGGACGGGACGAGCTTCTCCCGCCTGCAGGTCGTCGTGGATAAGAATAACATTTCGCTCGATCCCGAGTGCACCAAGTGCGGCGCGTCCGTGCGGGCAAAGGGCATCGTCGTCAAGGCATTCAAGGGCGACGGGGCAGAGCTCAATGCGACAGAAGTAACACTTTTGGGCAAGTGCCCGCCCGAATATCCCATTCAGAAGAAGCGTACGACGCTGGATTTTTTGCGCGGTATCCCGCACCTGAGACTTCGCACCAACACGTTTGCCGCCGTCTTTCGCGTGCGGAGCGTCGCGGCGCAGGCTGTACACCGCTATTTCCATGAGCGCGGCTACTACTATATCAACACGCCCCTCATCACCGCGAGCGACTGCGAGGGCGCGGGCGAGATGTTCCGCGTGACGACGCAGCCCTGGAACGCGAAATACGAGAGCGAGGAGGCGTACTACAAGGACGACTTCTTCGGCAAAAAGGCGGGGCTTTCGGTGTCCGGTCAGCTGGAGGGCGAGGTTGCCGCGACGGCGCTGGGAAGGATCTACACCTTCGGACCCTCCTTCCGCGCGGAGAACTCCAACACGACGCGCCACCTTGCCGAGTTCTGGCACATTGAACCGGAGATCGCGTTTGCGGAACTGCCGGACGTGCTGGAGGTCGCCGAGGAGATGGTCAAATACCTCATCTGTGCGGTACTTTCGGAGTGTCCCGAGGAGATCGCGTTCTTTGATAAGTTCATGGAGCCGGGGCTTAAGGACAAGCTCACACATGTTGCGGAGAGCGAGTTCGGTGTGCTCGACTATACCGAGGCGATCGAAATTTTGAAGAAGGCGGACAGGGAGTTCAAGTTCCCCGTCGAATGGGGGTGCGATCTGCAGACGGAGCACGAGCGCTATATCACCGAGGAGGTGTTTAAAAAGCCCGTGTTTGTCGTCAACTATCCAAAGGAGATCAAGTCCTTCTATATGAAGCAGAACGCGGACGGCAAGACGGTCGCGGCGGCCGATCTCTTGGTGCCGGGCATCGGCGAGATCATCGGCGGCAGCGAGCGAGAGGCGGATCCCGACAAGCTGCTTGCCGCGATGAAGGCGCGGGGCATGGATCTCTCCGCGTATGAGCAGTATATCTCTCTGCGCACCTTCGGCACCGTGCCGCACGGCGGATTCGGGCTGGGGTTTGAGCGCTTTGTCATGTATGTGACAGGCATGGAGAACATCCGCGACGTCACGCTCTTCCCGCGTACGGTCAAGAATATCATGTGACAAGAAAATACTTTGCGGCCCTTTTTCAAGGGGCGCGCCGTGCTATTTTCAAATGTTTTTTCAGCGAAAAAAAGTGCGGCTGAGCGCGTCTGAGAGCAAAAACCTACAGCCTGCCGGGATTTTTTCTGGGGCTTTGCGAAGGAGAAATACGGCGAAATTGAAGCATATTTGCGGGCGAAAAGGGGATGAGACAAAGGAATGGCGAGCGCAGTCTTGCCGGCTATACGCTGTTTTTGTGCCGGATAGCCCGCAAAAGAGGGGAAAATTTATCGTTTTTCATAGTATTATGCTACGCATAATACTATGAAAACAATGAAATTATTGGGTTTCAACATGGCATAGCAGGAGATGGAAGCTGTGACAAATCTTGGAAATGATATTGACAATGGGTTAGGCATCAGGTATAATTTTATTTGCAGTTATCTGCATAAAATCAGGCGTCTGCTCGGACTACGTTTGAGAGGGGATATATGAACGAGGAAGGATTGCGGGTAAACAGAATGAAGTTTTATCCATGCCAAAGTGTTGGCTCCAAGGTAGCGTGTTGCTTTGCAGTTTGTTGGTTTTTACCGTTTTTGATTATATTTATCATATTCTATCCAGAAGTGCCGCTATGGTCTGTCCTCCTTTTGGTTTTTTGGATATGCTTTTTGATATTCGCAACTGTTGCCTGTTTTTTTCATGGAGTTATTTTTGACGAAAAGAAAGGGATTTTATCTTTGCGAGCCATTTATCGGAGAACGGCAAAGTTTTCAGAGATCAAGGATATTCGGATCAACAATCGTCCGAGCGTCGATCCGAGAAAATACTGTTTCATTGAGGTTTCCTTGAAAAACGGAAAAATTATAAAGATGTCAGGCTATAGCTCTTGTTTTCGTTTGAAACATGATGTGGAGAAGTCGGCAAAAATTGTTTCGGAAATCAAAAAACGCTTGCGGGAGAAGGGATATCTGAAAGGAGTATTGGAGCAGGTCATCAGTTACGAGGAATAGGGGGCTATGTGCAATCCAATCTGATAAGAGACAAAATATCTTGCCTCTTTTTTGCATCGCAAAGGGGTGAGAACTTTGATATTGGTTACGTTTTTTTACATAACAATCCGCCCGCCGCACAGTTGTGCGGCGGGCGGATGCTATCATTCTTGTTTGTTGGTTTGATGGGGCTGTGTGCTCTTCTTGCGAGCGCCCGCCAAGATAATCAATCGTTGATACCTTTCTGAATTTCGTCCCGGAAGGGCGTGTTGTAAAGCTCGTCCTTATTCAATTCAAAAAGAGGGTACCCATCCTCACGGAATTTTACCTTGAGAACATGGGCATGGCGGTTATGATCGTTCAGAGGGTCGCCGACAATTTTTTCGTAATCGCGGAAGTGAACCATGGTCAGCCATTCGTCTTCATCTCCGCGCACAAAACAATTGTGTCCCGGACCGTAAACTTTGAGTTCCTCATTGGTTTTGAGAACGGGCCAGCGTTCTTTGTTCCAGGAGCGGGGATCGAGCAGGTCAGCATCCTCATCGGCGGAAAGCATACCCATGCAATAGCAGGCACCCGTTGCAGAAGCAGAATAGGTCAGATAAATCTTGCCTTTTGTTTCAGGTCCGTACAAAACGGAAGGTCCTTCATTGACCCAAAATCCGCCGTCTCTTTCCCAGTCATAGTCGGGCGAGCAGATACGCACGAAAAATGTCTTGAGTTTGGTGGGGGTTTCCAGTTCGGCGATGAGGAGATCGGAAATGGGCGGTTCGGAACGTTCACATCCGAATTTCTGCGCCCAAACTGCGTACCATTTTCCCTTCATTTCAAACACTGTCATGTCAAGAGAAAAGTCGGTAAAGGGATATTGATCTCCGTCAGCGGGTTGCATGGGAACGGCGTCTTCTGCCCATTCATCCGTCATGGGATCCTGTCCCTTACAGATGAGCGCGTAAGGACGGATGTCCCAGATATCGGGATAATGACCTGCGGCGAAGTAGATGACCCATTTGCCCATAATATAATGCAATTCGGGCGCCCAAATGTGCGATGCAAGCTCGCCTGTTTCGTGCTTCATCCATACGACGCGGCTCTTTGCGGTTGCGATGCCGTTGACTGTGTCGGCGCAGCGGATCTCCAGCCGATCGTACAGAGGACAAGTAGCGGTGAAGTAGTACTTTCCGTTTCGTTTGCAGAGGTAGGGGTCGGCGCGTTGAGGCGCAAGGGGAGAAAGATATTTTACCATAATATATCCTCGCTGATTATTTTTCGATCGTTCGGGGCAGAAATCGCCCGCAGTGTCTCATATTCTAATTATACCTTACTTTTTGCGTCGCGTCAACGGGGGGACGCAAAATTTATCTGCCTTTTTTTCGGTATTTTTCACGGGGCAGAAGGAAAATGTATACGCCGATGATGAGCAGCGCCAACACGGTGAGGATAACGATCAGAGCGATGCGGATCGCTTCGGCGCTGTCGTTGTCCAACATGTCGTCCGTGACGGTTGCGCTGTATTCGGTCCGATCTGCAAGGCGGGCGGTGTAAGTTCCGTCTCCGTTGTCGTAGAGTTGAACCTGTGTGCGTTCGGTGATCGTGATCCGTGAGCCGTCTTCCGCGGTAAAGATAACGCCTTCCGGTGATGCCTTCAGGTAGGAAAGCGTATATCGTTCTCCCGTGTTGGGAGTAGGAGAGACGGTCGTCAGATAGGAAAGGGGCACCCATCCGCGCGTCACGTCGCGCGAATCTGTATTGTATTCAATGAGCGCATAGGTGCGGTCGGGGGCTTCCAGTGTCCCGAGGAGAGAGACCTGTGTCCCGCGAGGCAGAGTCGTTTGGTCAAGCGAAGCGTCCATGCAAGGCGCATAGCGTGCGGAGATTTGGGAGGACAAGTAGCGTGTTTGCCGTTCCGATTCGGTCCATGCGGCCGTTTCCGAAGGGATGACGGCTTCGGCGCGGAACAGTTCCGCCGTGCAGCTGCCGTCTTCTGCGGAAAATAGGACTGCGATGTATCCGTCAGGATTGCTCTGACTGTCGGCGAGCAGGATGCCCTGCCGCTCTTGTTCGCTTCTGCCGTAACTCAAATATGGGAATGTGGCTGCATTGTTTTCGCGCAGGGCGGCGAGATCGATCGAAATTCCGACCGCGCGCTGCGCTACGTCGACGAGAATGCTTTCCTGGGTGTGAAGGGAGAAGATCTGCTCTGTTGCGTCGCCGACGGGAATTTCGGAGAGCGTCGGGATCTCGGAGAGTGCGCCTGCCGCATCTGCCGTGCTCCCGTGCGTTGTTACGACATAATTCCCGAAGACAAAATATACTTGATCGTCTTCGAATCCTAACGCATAGGAGATCGGATGCGCCGTATCCGTTCCGTACACAAAGTCGGAACCGTCAATAACGGCGTAGATCGTTCCGTTGCGCAAGAGAGCGCCGTCGGAGAGACAGTAGAGATTCCCGTCCAGATCTGCGCGGAGCATGGTTGCATCGGAGGGGAGCTGTATGCCCGTATCGGCGCCCATGCCCTGAGAAAGAAATTCTTCCTCGCTGTAGGTACGAACGGCGCCGCTTGCATAGAAGAGGTACAGATTGCCGTACAGATCGGCGGTCATGCCTTTCGGGGATGTGCTTGTTTCTACAGAAATGCCGCCGACGACGCCGCGTGTCCCGTTTCCTTTGACATAATATGTGCTGCCGTACAGCACGCTCAGACCGACGACTTCGGTTCCGGTGAGCTGTGCCGAAGAAAATGTTGTCTCACCGGACGCAAAATTACATGTGTAGACCTGTGTCCCTGCGGAGTAGGCGATAATTTCTCCGTCCGTGGCGACCAACTCCGGCTCATTTTCGCATGGAAGCGTGGAAAAACTGTCGTCTGCACTGTTGTAAACGGAGATCCTGTCGTTACCTGCGTCCGCTGTTACGACGAGATTTCCCGCGCGTGCGATGTCTGCGGCATCGTTCAGTCGGTTGACGGAATCGGAGGCGGCTGCGATCTCATAATCGGTATATTCTGCAATGTCCTGTGTGATGCGGATTTCCCGTACGGATGCATCTCGGATGCAGTGGAATGTACCGTTGTAGTAGCTCAATGCGGAGACCCGGCAAAATTCTGACGCATCTGACAGAAGAACGGGTACGGCTTCGCTGCCCGGCTTGCGGCGGAACAGTCCTGCCGCAGAGGAAAAGTAGAGGTATGTGCCGTCTGAACAGAGAGAAGCGATATGACGATTGATCGTGGTGTCGTTTGAAATGTAGTAGCTAAGTTCATCCGTATATACGCCGTCCGGGCCGGGATAGTAGATCTGATCGCTGACCGTACAGTAGAGCGTGCCGTCGGCGTAGGCGAGCCACGGTTCCGTTCCGGTCGTCAGCGTTCCGAGGTATGTCCCTTCCGACTGCAGATCGGTGAGGCTGCGGCAGGCAAGCGTTGTCTGACTGCCGGAAATGACCGCCGTGTAAAGCATGTCATTCACGATGAGGAATGTAGAGCAGTTGAGAGAGGGAATCTGTACGGCGGTATGCGTTGTGCAGTCGTATTGCCAAAAGGAATTGTATGTGCCGCGCACGGTAAAATACAGGGTTGTACCGACAAACTGTATCTTTGTGATCGTCGCATTTTCGCCCGTCGCCTCATAGGCGACATAGGATCCGCCTTCACTGCGGGCATACAGATACAGCGTTTTTCCGTCTGCAATGGCGATATAATCGTCGGTGAAAGCTGCATCCGACGGGGCTTCCAATTCCAGATATTGTTCATGGCTGGCAGGCAAAAACAAAGAGGAGTTCTCAGCGGTAAGGGCGACCTGTTCTGTTGCCGGCTGTGCGGAAGCATTGACTTGTGAGGGGACTGCCGCGCATGTCGGACCAATGATAAGGACAGTGGCGAGAACTGCGGCGCTCTTTCGTAATAACATATAACTATTATAACACGCGCGCGCAAAAAAAACAACAAGATTGTTTCATACAACAAGAGAATTCACACATTTGCATCGCATGAATATAATGAAAAACAGACCGACGGAATTGATTTCGTCGGTCTGTTCGGCATTTTGGAGCCGCTGTCTCTTTTCAGGTAGGCTCGTTCAGAGACCGGCGGCAAAGTGCATATCGGGAAAATAAAAAAAGTTTGGGAAATTTTGGCATACAGGCAGCCGTCTGTCATATTTACATGCTAATATAAAAAGGCAAACAAATGTTCGCATTCGTTCGGGTGATCGGACGAGGGGAGGAAGAAGTGGCAAACGAGTATGCGAAAGTGGTGTTATATGCTTATCCGTATCTTCCTGCGCTTATTGATGCTGTTGGGGTAGGAGCGGTCAATAAGGCGATGCTTTCTTTTCGCGCGCAGGAGGACGCGTTAAAGACGGCGGAAAAAATTGCCGATGAGCTGGCGGTCAAATCCAGGTTGATGCGGCTGGAGTACGCGGTCGGGGAAACGCTTGCGGCATTGAACGAGGACGAATTGTATCTGCTTGAATATAAATATTTTCGCCGCGGTCGCGTTTTGCGGGAACGATATGCGGATTATAGCCTGAACTGTTCCGAAAGAACGTATTTTCGCAGACAGTGTGCCGTTCTCAGAAAGTTTGTCTGCGGACTGACGCGTCACGGGTGGTCGGAGCAGGAATATGACGCGGCGTTCGGCGGATTTTCGCCGTTTGTGCGCGTGCTTGAAGCGTTGAAAACCGGAAGAGAGGGGGCGGTTACCCAAAAACGCGTCCGAAAACAACGTAACGTGACACCCTGATCAGAAATCCTGCGGTTCGTTGTTTGGTTGCCGGCGTTTTCCCTTCATGAGAATGATCGCGATTGCGACCGTCGCACCGCAGGCGAGACAGATGACAATGATCTGCGTTGCGTTGATCCCGTCGTTTTCCTGCGATGGCTCCTGTGTCTCGCCTTCGCCGCCCGTCGCGGTGAGGTAGTCCGTGTTGTGTTCGTATTCCGGAGGTGTGTCGGCAGGAATATAACCAAACGTGCCCTCCCACAACACATAGAGGTAAAGTTGACCGCTCTCATAGCGGTCGCCGTAATAAACAAAAGTACGCTCAACGGACGTAAGCGCATCGTCGCCCAGATCGCCCGATTCCGGCAGAGTATAGGTTACGGTGATCTGTTTGCGCAGATATGGCCGTACCGGAATAAATTCCACAAATAGCAGGTCTGCCGTGCGACAGTAGCCGAGGAGTTTTTTATATGGAGGATCATCCGCAAGGTATTCTACGGTGGAATATACGTCGCCCTCCTCAAGGACGCGCACATAGTAAGTATCGGGGATGAGGAATAGACGCTCCTCTTCACTCGCGCCTGCGTAGAACCAGACATCCTGTTCGCATACCGCATACCGGCCGTCGACGGCAGAAGCAGTCAGCGGCGGAGCAGGAAATAAGAGTGCCGCAAGAAGCGGTAAAAGGAGGATCAGACGTTTCATGTCAGCTATCGTATCGCATTTGTGCGGGCGGGCGGGGAGCGGTTTTGACGAATATGAGCGAATTATCGATAAAACTTCGCGCGGTAGAGGCTGAGCTGGCGCGGCGCCGTGCGGCTGACCATCTTGCGCAGTATAATACGGGCAGGAAAAAACATAAAAAACAGCTTGCTTTCCATAAGTGCGGGAAGCGAAACCGCTGGGTGTTCGGGGGAAACCGTTCGGGGAAAACGGAGTGCGGTGCAGTTGAGGCGGTATGGATCGCACGAGGGTGTCATCCATACCGTAAGAACAGGAAAAATGTGTTTGGCTGGGTAGTGTCGCCGACCATGCAGGTGCAGCGGGACGTCGCGCAGAAAAAGGTGCTCTACTATCTGCGCCCCGATCAGATCGCGGACATCGTTATGGTCAGCGGCAGAAAGGACAATCCCGCGGCGGGCATTGTCGATCAGATCGTAGTGAAGAACGTCTTTGGCGGAACGAGCGTGATCGGATTCAAGAGCTGCGACCAGGGCCGAGAGCGTTTTCAAGGCAGTTCTTTGGATTTTGTTTGGTTTGACGAGGAGCCTCCGCGCGACATATATGAGGAATGTCTCATGCGTGTGATCGACCGGAAAGGGGATATTTTCGGGACAATGACTCCGCTGAAGGGACTGACGTTCGTATACGAGGAGATCTATCTGAACCGTGGGAACAATCCGGAAATCTGGTACGAATTTATGGAGTGGGCAGATAATCCCTATCTTTCCCGAAAGGAGATCGCGATGCTCTCTGCATCCATGGACGAGGCAACGCTGCAATCTCGCCGCTACGGAAGATTTGCCGCACGGGAAGGGCTTGTCTATCCGGAGTTTGATGAGAGGATACATGTGATTGAACCTTTTTCCGTTCCGGTCGAATGGCAAATGAAGATCAGCATCGACCCCGGGCTGAAAAATCCTCTTTCGGCGCATTGGTACGCCGTTGACTGGGATGGAAATATATATGTTGTTGCCGAACATTATGCTGCCGGAAAGGACATCGATTTTCATGTGCGCGCTATTCTTGCGATGAGCGAAAAAATAGGTTGGAAACGGGATGCGAGGGGAAGGGTGGAAGCGTTGATCGATTCGGCGGCGGGGCAGCGCACGCTGGCGGCGTCCAAATCGGTTGCGGAATTGTTCAGCGAGCGCGGGATCATGGTCGATCCGCATGTAGATAAGGACGTCTTTTCGGGGATCGAGCGCGTAAAGGGTTATCTCGGGCGCGGTAACGGTTTGCCCGATCTGTATATTTTTTCAAATTGCGTCAACATGATTCGCGAATTCAAAAGTTATTTTTGGGGGAGCGGAGACAGTCCGGTCAAAAGGGATGATCATGCAATGGACGAACTGCGGTATTTTGTTATGGATCGCCCGCAGCCCTGTCGGTCGGAGGATGAAAAGGGACCAATCGCCAGAGATAAAGAACGCCGGATCCGTGCACTGCGGAGGGGAGCAAATCGCAAATTTTAGCGAAGAGCATAGTATTATGTCAGACATAATACAACGAAAACAAACAAAAGGAGGGCAAAAAATTGCATGCAGGATGATAAAGTCAGGGATGCGGTGCTGAAAGTCGCGCTCGGGTTTCGTGTAGAAGAGGTGACGGAAGAGTACGGCATGGAGGATGGGGAGATGCGTCTTGTCAAGCGAAGGGAGACGCATAAGGATATTCCGCCCGATCTGAAGGCAGTACGCCTTTTGTTGGAGGGAACGGACTATGCTTCCTATACGGATGAACAGTTGGAAACGGAGCGGCAAAGACTGCTCAGGCAACTTGAGAGCGAAAAGGAGAATGTATGAGCGAACCTATTACTGAGAAAACAGCGGAACAAAAGCGCGTTGAGGCAATCGTGAGAAACGTCAGAGAAGATTTTGCGGCGCGCAGGGAGGCGCGGCGCAGTCTCGAGCGCGGCTGGCAGCTCAATATGAATTTTGTCAGCGGAAATCAGTACTTCGATATCAGCGAGGCAGGGGAACTGGAAGAGGAGACTGCGGCATATTACTGGCAGTCGCGCCGCAGTTTTAACCATATTGCGCCAACGATCGATACCCGAATTGCGCGTCTTGCCAAAGTGCGTCCCAGTCTTGAAGTACGGGCGTTTTCCGATTCGGACGACGACATGAAGACTGCGCGGCTATGTTCCAACATTCTGAAGGCTGTCAAAAACAGGATCGATCTTGACGGAATCATTGATCGTGCGACGCTTTGGTCGGAAACTTGCGGCACGGCGTTTTATAAGATCGTGTGGAATTATGAGGACGGCAAGGTCATCGGTACGGATGATCTTGGACATTCGGTGCGCGAAGGAGACGTCAATGTTGTGGCGCTCTCGCCGTTTGAGGTATATCCCGACTCCCTCACAGCCGAGGGGATGGAGGAGATCGGCAGCCTCATTCATGCAAAAGCGGTGCCCGTTTCTCAGATCAAAGAACGTTTCGGCGTTGAGATAGAAGGGGAGAAAATCACTGATTTTCCTTTTGTTCCCTTTTCGGCGGCGAGCGGGTGGAGGCGTCCCGTTGACGGCGCAGTGCAGCCTGCGCTTGAGGATGCGGTCATTTTAATGGAGCGGTATACCCGTCCGAACGGAGAATCTCCGAACGGACGGTTGGAGATCGTTGCGGCTGACAAACTTTTGTACGAAGGGGATCTTCCCTATTGCAACGGAGACCGCGGCGAACGCGTTCTGCCATTTGTGCGGCAGACGTGTATCGCCTTGGCGGGGGCGTTCTTCGGAACCAGCGTTGTCGATCGGATGATCCCGCTCCAGCGGGCGTACAATGCGGTCAGAAACCGCAAGCATGAATTTCTTAACCGGCTGTCGATGGGCGTTATCGCGGTTGAGGACGGTTCGGTGGATGCCGAAGATCTTGCGGAGGACGGGCTGTATCCCGGGAAGGTGCTTGTTTACCGCAGAGGGTCGGAGAAGCCGGGCTTTCTTGAAAGCGGGACGTTGCCCTCGGAGTTCGAAAAAGAAGAGGAGCGGCTGTCGTCGGAGTTCATTCTCGTATCCGGTATGAGCGAGATTTCCCGCAATTCCGCAAACCCGACGCATGTCACCAGCGCAACGGGGCTGCAGCTGCTCATCGATCAGGACGTCAACCGCATGCACATGAGCGTGGAGAGCATGGAGCGGGCTGTCAGAGAGACGGGAAAACAGATCCTGCATCTTTATAAGCAGTTTGCCGGCAGTCGGCGCATCATGCGTATGACGGGGACGGGCGGGTACGCCGAGTTGTTCGAGTTCAGCAGAAGCGACATTTCTGCCGACGACGTACAGTTTGTATCCGGATACGAACGTACCGCCGAGCAGAGGAAGGAGGATATTTTGTACCTTCTGTCGCTCGGGCTTCTGAAGGATGAGAACGGTAATTTTTCGGATGACACGCGAAACCGCGTTCTGGAGGCGCTGGGATACGGGTCGTTCGACAATGCGCGGGATATTTCCCATCTGCATATCAGAAAAGCGGAACGGGAAAATATCCTGCTGGCCGAGACGGACGTTGACGCGGATGTATACGACGATCATTCGCTGCATATGACCGAACACGTCCGCGCCCTGCTTTCGGGCGGGGAGGAGGACGCGGTGCGAAGGGAACATATTCTCAGGCACCTTGCGTCTCATCAAAAAATGGGAGGAGAAAAATGACGGAAGAGGAGAACACAACGCAGGGACCCGAGGACACGACCAAGGTCGATCTCGGAAAATTTCAGAACGTAGACGCCCTCATGCGCGCGTATAAGGAGCTCGAGGCGGAATTTACCCGTCGCAGTCAACGCTTGCGGGCGCTGGAGGCTGCCGCTGCTCAATCGGAGGCGGAGAAGCCGTCGCGCGCGGCTGCGGATGCTCATGAGGAGCTGTATCGCGCCGTCAAGGGGGACGAAGAGGTGCGCGCGCGCATTGTAGGCGAATATCTTGCCTCCTGCAAGGGCGTGCCCCTCCTCGGGGGCGGGGGTGCGGGCGTCACGGCGCCCGTAAAGAGAGCGCAGTCCTTCAAAGAAGCAGGAAATATGGCGCTCGGTTTTTTCAAATTACAAAAATAAACGATAAGGAGACTCATTATGGTTACAACCACTTCGGCGGACAGCGCGCTCCGCTCGTATTATCTCGATGCGGTCGCAGAACAGCTTAACAAGAATGTCAATCCCTTTCTCGCAGCCGTCGAACAGACCAGTTCGGATGTTTGGGGCAAGGATATCAAAAAGACGGTCGTTTACGGACTGCACAGCGGGATCGGCGCAGGCACGGAGGATGGCGATCTTCCCAGCGGCACGGGCAATTGTTATGCCCAGTTTACCGCAACGCTGAAGAACCTCTACGGAAAAATAGAGATCAGCGACAAGGCGGTGCGCGCTTCGCGAAACGATGAGGGGGCGTTCGTCGATCTGCTCAACGAGGAGATGAACGGACTGGTACGAAGCTCTTCCTTTAATCTCGGAAGAATGCTCTTTGGCGACGGGTCCGGCAAGCTCGCCAAGATATCGACTGTCTCCGGGACGAAATACACCGTTGACAGTACGAAAAATCTTATGGTCGGCATGATCGTGGATATCATTTCGGATGCCGGGTCGACGGCTGCGGAGAGCAGGACCGTCCTCACGATCGATCGCAACACAAAGGCGATCACGCTATCCGGGGAGAGTGTGTCCACGGCGGTCAATTGCGGGCTGTATGTGCAGAACTCGCGCAATCTCGAGATCACGGGGCTGGGTGCGATCTTCTCTGATTCCGATACGCTGTACGGGCTTGACCGATCGGAGAACGGCTGGCTGAATCCTGTCATCGTCGAGAGCGTGGGTTCGCTGACCGAACTTGCCGTGCAGACGGCGATCGATCAGGTGGAGGAAAATTCGGGCGGTAAGATCAATTTTATCGTCTGTTCGTGGGGCGTGCGGCGCGCTCTGTATAATGTTCTCAGCAAATACCGACAGTGTGACAGCATCGATCTGGTCGGCGGTTCCCGTGCGATCACGTTCAACGGCATTCCTGTCGTGGCTGACAGATTCTGTCCGGACGGGACGATGTACCTTCTGAATACCGACGATTTTCGTCTGCACCAGCTGTGCGACTGGCAGTGGCTGGAAGGAGAAAACGGCAGAGTCCTCAATCAGATCCCGGGAAAACCCGTCTATCAGGCGACGCTTGTCAAGTATGCGGAGCTCATGTGCTATCGCCCGTGCGGACAGGCGATGCTGACAGGCATCACGGAGAAGTAAGGGGGAGCGCGGCATGCTCATCAGGGATGTGCTAATTCTTGCGGCGGAAAGCCTCGGAAGGACCGATCTGTCCGCTTCGATCCGTTCGGCGTACAGCGCAGCTGTCAGTTCAGGCACTGTTCCTGCGGGCGAGACCGCCGTTTTGCTGCGCTGCTACCGTCTCGTGGAGAACGAAGTCGCGCTCGATCATCTTCCGCTGAAGGCAGAGGAACGGATGACGCCGTCCGAAGGCTATCTTGCATTTACCGATTTCTCTTATCCGCCCGTGGATGTGATCGAAGTGTGCGATCCTTCCGGCCGGAATACGGAGTTCGAAGTTTTTCCCGCAAGGCTGCGGCTCAAGGAGCCGACGGGGAGCGTGGTCGTCAAATATACATATGCGCCCGAAGAACCGACCATCGACGGGGAAACGGCGTTCTCCGATAAGGTGTCCGCACGATTGCTTGCATTCGGCGTTGTCAGAGAATATCTGCTCTCGGCGGGTCGGTATGCAGAGGCGGCTGTATGGGATACGAAGTATACCGAAGCTTTGCGGGCGGCGGGGCTTTCACGCAGAAAACTGTGTGTTCGGGCGCGGAGGTGGGTATGACGGTGCCTTCGTGCAGGACGTATACTTTGCATTATCCCGTTTCGGCGCTCAGGCGGGAAGGCAGATTCCGTCGTTTCCGGCTGGAACATCTGCGGGAGGAGAACGGTTCTTTCGTGTGCGCGGAGGGGGAAATCAAGGCATATACGCTTCCGTCGTCCGCCACGGATATCTTTTGTGCCGGAGATCGTGTATTTGCATATGTGAAGAGTACGCAGACGGGCAAATTTTTGGATACGAACGTCTCCTATCCGTCCGGCGGCAGCATGCATAATCTTACCGCACTTGTCGAAGCTGAAGGAACCACGCGCTATTTTGCGATCGGTGATACATATTTTCACTATTTTGCCAATACGGCAAACAGCATTGTGACCTTTTCGCCCACGCCGTCCACTTCGGCACTGGCGCTCCATCATGAGCGGCTGTTCGGCGCAGTCGGTACGCGTGTATACTATACCAAACCTCTGGATTTCCGGGGCTGGGAAAATTACGGCGAGCACGATGCGGGCTATTTCGACCTCCTTCCCGGTGCGGGAGAGGTGGTGGACATCATCTCCATGCGCGACAGAGTGTATTTCCTGCGCCGATACGGTATCACACGTCTGACAGGATACTGCGATATCTACAACTTTCAGCAGGAAGCGATGCCCTTCGGGATGGGAGAGATCCTGTCGCGGGCGGCAGTCATCGGCGAGACTGCGTACTTTTTCACGAGCAGGGGGCTTTGCCGCTTTGACGGAACAAAAGCCGAGCAGGCAGCCGGCGCGTCCGACGAGGAGATTTCTCTTTCCGCAGATCTGCGCATGGGAACCTTGGATCATATGCAGGCAGCGGCGTCGGTGACAATGACGGACGGTGTCAAAGCCGTCTATGTCTACGATCCCGTTCAGGAACGCGGCAGATTTATCCGCCGTACTTTTGACCGATGTGCGTTCGGACCATACATATATACCATGCACGGAGGGTCGGTGTACCGCTTAACGGGGAAGGCGCTTCCTTCGGCGGGCGGCTGCAAACTTGTTGCGGAAATGGCTCTGTCCGATCTCGGAGAAGGGGAAAAGCGACTGGAAGCAGTGTATATTTCCGGCAGTGGTTCGTTCACGGTATCGGCGGCGGGAGAGGACGGACTTTCTTCTTCCGCTTCGGCAAAGGCTGGGGAGTGGACGCGCTTTCCGACTGCGGTGCGCGGGGAAAATATCTGTCTGACGGTAAGTTTCAGTCAGACTGCGGCATGTATTGACGGGATCGGTCTGCGTGTCAGAAGGGAGGACAGGATATGACCATCGATATTGTTGATCTGACTGACGAGAAATATGCCGATCTCAATGCCGTGCAGATGGCAATGGTGCGTGCGGCGCAGGTCAAAAAGAACGAGATCGTTGCCGAAGCAGATGAGGAGAAGGCGTCCATTCAACGCCAGCTCGTTGCCAATAACTTTGCGCGTTCTTATGTACAGGTCATGGCGAATGCCCGCATCAATACGGCACAGTACAAGGCGATCGAAGCGCTGAAAGAGGATCTCGATTATCAACTCGCCTACGAGTCGCTCGGGTCGGAAGGAAATGAACAGGGCCCGTACCGGTATCCCGAAAATCCCAACTACAACCTTACTCCTTCGCAACGATTCCTCGTTGTACGCGAATATTATATGAGTGTGACGGACGATCCCGATGCCCGTCTGCAGGCGTACACGGTAGACTCTCTTGCACGGACGTATCTGGGAGAATATTACGCAACGCTGTACGATCTTCTCGCGTCGTACTGCTGAAAAAGGACAGGTCCCGCCGTTGCGGGACCTGTTTTTGAATGGGGTGAATACGCCATTTACATGGCGGGCGCGTTTGTGGACGGTGCCGTATAGACGCGCGCCGCAAGTTCGCTGTTGAGCAGGTATAAGCTCTTCGGATCGCCGCCAAAGAGTTGCATCTTTTTGACCAGATCCTCGGCATTTTTTTCTTCCTCGCCCTGTTCTTTTACGAACCAGTCCAGGAATTGCATGGTTTTAAAATCCTTTGCGGAAAATGCAGCCGCATAGATGGCGTTGATGGATGCCGTTACAAGCTGTTCATGCGCAAGTCCCGCTTTGACGGGTGCGGCATCGTTTTCATACAGTTTGTCCGGCTTTTCGATTGCCGCAAACAAAACGCGTTCTCCGTTGTCGAGGAGATAGCGGCGCATCATCATTGCGTGATCACGCTCTTCCTGCGCTTGAATTTCGTACCAGTGCGCAAATCCGTCCAGCCCCGCATCTGCATAATAATTTGCAAAGTCGAGGTAGAGATAAGCGGAATAAAATTCTTTTGTGACCTGTTCGTTGAGAAGCTGCCTGACAGTATTGTCTAACATCGTTGACCTCCTGAATTTCTGATGATATTATACAACATTTCTTTTGAAAAAGCAAGCTCGGCCGCATAATATATGTGCGTCGGATCGGGAATAGCCCGACAGAACGAAGCGTTGCGTCGACTTTCGGTCTGCTGCCGTGAGGCGCCGAGATCGGCCTCTTGATTTTTATGTTCGGAAATGGTATACTGTATGAAACGGGAGGACGGCATGGCAGATCATATAGAAATCCGCGGTGCGCGGGTACACAATCTGAAAAACATCAATGTGGACGTGCCTTTGAATGAGGTCGTCGGGATCGCAGGAGTATCCGGTTCGGGAAAGTCATCGCTTGCTTTGGGCGTTCTGTATGCGGAGGGTTCCCGGCGTTATCTGGAAGCGCTCTCTACATATACGCGACGGCGCATGACGCAGGCGGCAAAGGCACAAGTGGACGATATTTTGTATGTTCCCGCTGCGCTTGCGCTGCATCAGCGGCCGGCCGTTCCGGGGATACGCAGTACCTTCGGCACGGGGACAGAACTTTTGAACAGCCTTCGGCTCATGTTTTCGCGCCTTGCAAGTCACCGTTGCCCCAACGGACATTATCTTCCCCCCTCGCTTGCAGTTGCTGCGGAACAGGAACTTATCTGTCCCGAATGCGGTGCGAAGTTCTATGCTCCTTCCGCGGAGGAGTTGGCGTTCAACAGCCGCGGCGCTTGTCCTGCGTGCGGCGGGACGGGCATCGTTCGTACGGTAGATAAAAGTACGCTTGTACCGGACGAAAGCCTGTCCATCGATGCGGGCGCGGTCGCGCCCTGGAATTCGCTGATGTGGTCGCTGATGACGGATGTGTGCCGGGCAATGGGGGTGCGTACCGATGTTCCGTTCCGCGATTTGACGGAACGGGAAAAAGATATCGTCTTTCACGGTCCTGCCGAAAAGAAACATATTCTGTATCGTGCGAAAAATTCGGATGTCGCAACAGAACTGGATTTTACCTATTATAATGCTGTTTACACAGTAGAAAACGCGCTTTCCAAAGTTAAAGACGAGAGCGGGATGAAGCGCGTGGAAAAATTTCTCAAACAGGAATGCTGCCCGGAATGCGGCGGATCGCGTCTCAGCCGAGAGGCGCGCGCACCACGTTTACGCGGGCTCTCTCTTGATGAGGTTTGCCGCATGACGCTCACAGACCTGACCAAATGGGTGGACGGCGTTCCGGGAAGCCTGCCCGAGGAGATGCGCCCGATGGCGGAGAGCATCTGCGAGTCTTTCCGCACCGCAGCGAAACGTCTGTTGGATCTGGGGCTTGGATATCTTACGCTCGATCGCGCCGCATCTACGCTCTCGACGGGGGAGCGGCAGCGCATGCAGCTTGCGCGCGCTGTACGCAACCGGACGACGGGCGTTCTCTATGTGTTGGACGAACCGTCCATCGGACTTCATCCTTTCAATATTGCAGGGCTTGTCGACGTCATGCACGATCTCATTTCGGACGGCAATTCCGTTGTGCTGGTTGATCATGATACGCAGATCCTGAGCGTTGCCGATCATATCATTGAAATGGGGCCGGGAGCGGGTGCGGACGGCGGTTATGTGATCGCGCAGGGTACGGTAGAGGAGATCGGAAACAATGCGGATTCCAAAATCGGACCCTATCTGAGCGGAAAGCTGCAGGCGAAATTGCGGCCGCAGGTGTCTGCAGACGCACTGTTTGCGGCGGGGAGCATACGTCTTTCGATCGGCGCGATCCATACGGTCAGACCGTTGGAAGTCAGCATCCCGAAGGGCAGGCTCACGGTCGTGACAGGCGTATCCGGTTCGGGGAAGACGACGCTCATTTTAGAAAGTCTGATCCCCGCACTGGAAGCAGAGATCGGAGGAAAGAAACTCCCGGAGCATGTCATGAACATCGAGGCGGAAGGGATTGCGCAGGTCAAACTGATCGATGCAACGCCGATCGGCGTCAATGTGCGTTCGACGGTCGCAACGTATGCCGATGTTCACGATGAACTGCGCAAGATTTTTGCCCGCACGACGGAGGCGAAAGCGCGCGGATATAAGGCGGGGGACTTCTCTTACAATACGGGGAAACTGCGTTGTCCGGTCTGTGACGGCACGGGTATCATAAGTCTGGACGTGCAGTTTCTGCCCGACGTGGAGGTTCCCTGCCCTGAATGCCGCGGATCGCGCTATGGCAGAGACGCCCATTCGGTACAGTATAAGACAAGTACGGGAAGATCGTACTCTCTGCCCGATGTGATGGCTATGAATGTACACAGTGCGATCGCTTCCTGCCGTGATATGGAGCTGGTTTGCCGGCGATTGCAGGTATTGGATGATCTCGGACTTGGATATCTGACGCTTGGCGAGGCAACGCCGAGCCTGTCGGGCGGGGAGGCGCAGCGTCTCAAGCTTGCGAGTGAGATGGGACGGGACCAGAACGATTGCGTGTTCGTGTTCGATGAACCGACGATCGGGCTGCATCCTTCGGACGTAAAGACGCTCGTGGGTGTGTTTCAGACGCTCATCGATCACGGCGCAACGGTCATCGTCATCGAACATGACTTGGACGTCATTCGTTGTGCAGATTATATCGTCGATATGGGACCGGGCGGCGGAGCCGAAGGAGGCAGGATCGTGGCGGCGGGAACGCCCGAAGAAGTGAAGCTTTCCTCCGAGAGCAGGACGGGAAAGTTTATCTGAGATCTGCGTTGGCAGAGTGATCGCGTGGTGTTGCCGGAATGAATCAATGGGAAATAAGCCGGGAGAACAGATCGGACTATAAATGCAAAATAGAAATAGCGATTATAGATTTCTTTCATGATTTGAAAGTTTCTTTTTTGGATCTGCTTGTTGACTTTTGCAAAATTAAGTATTAAAATAAAATTAATTTATAAAAATTTCATACGATTTTCTCCATTTGATCACAAAAAAAGGGGGAAATGGCGATCGATTTTTTAGAGGGCTAGCCCTCTGTTCTTTGCCTTCGGCAAAGAACAAAAACAATTAATAGGTCTGAGCGACGTGAACTCGTCGTGTTATATCAAATTTGAAAAGCATATGAAGAGGAGGGAAACATGAAACGGCTGATAACGATTTGCTGTACCGTTCTGTTGGCCGGACTTATGACAGCGGCTTTGGTCGCCTGTTCGGAGCCTGCGGAAGAGCACAAGCACACAATGAACTTTGTGGAAGCTGTGGAAGCGACCTGTACGGAAGACGGGCATATTGCCTATTATGTCTGTTCCGGGTGCGGCAAGACATTTTCCGATGAAGAGGGGAACCATGAGATCACATATGAGTCGGCAGTGACCGACGCCGTGGGGCATACCCTGACAAAGACGGAGGGGAAGGCTGCAACTTGCACGGAAGCAGGGAACATCGAGTACTACACCTGCTCGGCGTGCGGCAAAACGTTCTCCGACGCGGAAGGAAAAGCGGAAGTGGCGAATGTTTCCGTATCTGCAACAGGACATAAGATGACCAGAACGGCGGCGAAGGCGGCGACCTGTACGGAAGCGGGGAATATCGAATATTACACCTGCTCTGTCTGCGATAAAATGTTCTCCGACGCGGAGGGTAAGACGGAAGTGACGGAAGTCGGCATCCCCGCCGCAGGGCACAAGATGACCAAGACGGAAGCGAAGGAAGCGACCTGCACGGAAGCGGGCAATATCGAATATTATACCTGCTCGGCGTGCGGCAAGACGTTCTCCGACGCGGAGGGTAAGACGGAAGTGACGGAAGTCGGCATCCCCGCCGCA
>ERZ1090879.297-NODE-297-length-32400-cov-39.155202_pt1 | contig 32400 bp, 26 predicted proteins | sample MGYA00478472_ERZ1090879 | MGnify/ENA primary metagenome ERZ1090879 (study PRJEB33644, sample SAMEA5815723) | chicken gut metagenome | biome: Chicken; feature: Gastrointestinal Tract; material: Caecum | place: Ireland | collected 2019-01-01 | study: A study of the... | reverse complement strand
GCTTTTTGGTCGAGGTGACGGGATTTGAACCCACGACCTCTTGGTCCCGAACCAAGCGCGCTACCAAACTGCGCTACACCTCGACAGCCCAATTATTATAGCAAACAACCGTGCATTTTGCAAGCGATTTTCGGGTGCGGCTTGTCGCTTGTCACATTTTTTTCGCGGCGGAGATAAAATGGAATGATATTTCTTGCACCATAGGGCGCAAAGGCTTGCCATTTGCGCAAACTTAGGGTATAATAACCGTCAGCAATGCGAGAAAATGACGATATGGCGGGAGGAAAAAATGATCGCAGGTATTATCGTTGCGGCAGTCGTCGCAGTTCTCATCATCGCGGTCTGCGTGCGGGGGATATGGGAAAATCATGCCCTGCAATGCAATCCGCTCACCGTGGAGGACGAAAAGCTGCCAGCCGCCTTTGACGGGCTGCGGATCGCCCACATTTCCGACCTGCACAATACGCGCTTCGGCAAAGACCAGCAAAAGCTCATCGGTCTGCTCAGAGAAGAAAAACCCGATCTCATCGTCGTGACGGGCGATCTCATCGACAAGCGCCGCCCCGGTATGCGCAACGCCCTCGACTTTGCGGCGCAGGCGGTCAGGATCGCGCCTGTCTGCTATGTTCCGGGAAACCATGAGGCGGCGTCCGCGGAGTATCCCGAACTGCGTATGCGGCTTGCCGGGCTGGGTCTCATCCTGCTGGAAGACCGTGCGCTTCCGTACAAAAGGGGGGAGGGCGTTCTCACGCTGATGGGCGTTACTGACCCCCGCATGTGCGTTCCCAATGAGAACGACGCGATCGCGCGCTGCATGCAGGAGAAGCTGGCCGCGGTCACAAAGGGCGTGGAAGGGTATCAGATCTTGCTTGCGCACCGCCCGGAGACGCTCACACAGTACGCGCAGGCGGGCATCGATCTCGTGTTCTGCGGGCACGCGCACGGCGGACAGTTCCGCCTGCCGTGGGGCGGCATCATCGCGCCCAATCAGGGGTTCTTCCCCAAGATCACCGCGGGCATTTACAGACAGGGCGGGACGCAGATGGTCGTCAGCCGCGGGCTGGGCAACAGCTGGATCCCCATCCGCCTGTTCAACCGTCCCGAAGTGCTGCTCGTCACTCTGCGCCGCGCGAAAACAGCCGTTTCGGAGAAAAAATGACCGCGCAACGATTGGTCGCGTGACATTTTCCCGCATTCGTGCTATGATGAGAGCACGGAGGTAAAGTATGACCCTGGGAGAAAAACTCAAAACCTATCGCGCGGAGCACAACATGACGCAGGAGGAACTTGCCGCAAGGCTGTTTGTGACGCGCGCCGCCGTCTCCAAGTGGGAGCGGGACGCGGGCTATCCGGGCATTGACAGTCTGAAGCTCATTGCAAAACTTATGGACTGTACGCTGGACGAGCTGGTCTCGGACGACGACGTGGAGGGGCAGAAGCTGCGCGATAAACGCGCTGCCGGGCGCGCGTATGTCTGCGCCGTGGCGTGCTTTGCCGTCGCCGTGCTGTTTGCGCTGCTCGCCTATTTTCTTGCGCAGCCGCTGTTTCTCATCGGCGCGGGAAGTTTTTGCGTCGCCTATCTGGTGTTCGCCTTCTTTTCTCGTCCGCGTTTCAAGCGGCTCGCGGGCAACGGCGTCTATCGCGCCGTCGTGCTCGTCATTCTGCTCTTGCTCATCGTGTTCATTACCGTCATGGGCATTGTGTAACTAATATAATATGGAAAAGGGGACGTGTTTTTGTCCCCCAATGACATGAGACTTGTGTGCCGCGCGCCCCGCAAAACCCAAGGGGCGCGCGGCTATTTTTATGGGGCTTTGATTGATGCCGCATACAAATTACAAAGTTGCACAAGTTTGTAGCAAAAGAGACAACTTTCCCGACTTGTAAATTCTTTTTTACAAATTGGCAAAATAATTTACAAGACTGTGACAAAATTGTGCAGGAATGATTACAAGCGCGTGCTATGATATAGGCACAATTTGAAAAGAGACAAGAAAAAAAGGAGAAACAAGAACTATGAAGAAGAAGATTTTGGCGATCGGCGTCGCAGCGGCTCTGTCCGTTACGGCAGTTGGCATGATGGCGGGTTGCGGCCCTACGGGTTCGGGCGACACTGGGAGCAGGATCACGACGGCAATTTCCCGTACGGCCGGCTCGGGTACGCGCGGCGCGTTTGACGAGCTCGTGACGGGTACGGACAGGGACGGCAACGAGGTTGCGCTTGAAGATATGGATCTCGATCAGGAGTGGGGCTTCAGCGTTGGTACGACGGGTCAGGTCGTTACGCAGGTTGCAGGCAACCCCTCCTTCCTTGGTTACATTTCGCTCGGCTCTGTTGCAGCGAACACGAACAGAATCAAGGCGGTCCAGGTTGAGGGCGCTGACGCGACGGTGGACAGCGTCAAGGCAGGGGACTATCAGCTGTCCCGTCCCTTCAACCTCATCTATGATGCGGAAAAGGTTTCCGCAAACCCTCTTGCAGCGAACTTCCTTGCATACATTTGGTCGGATGACGGGCTTGAGATTCTGCGCGAAGAGTATATCGACGTCGAGAAGCCCGAAAGTGTCGGCACCTATACGGCAGGCACCGTGACGAGCGGTTCGATCTATCTGCACGGCTCCACCTCCCTTCAGCCTCTGATCGAGGAACTCGCAGGCGCATACATGGCAGAAAATCCCGGAACCTCGATCACGTTTGGCGGCGGCGGCTCGGGTGAAGCGCTCGCAGCAGTTGAGGATGGCCGTGCCGTGTTTGGCATGATCTCGAGGGCGGCAAAAGGAGATGAACTCAATTACAGCGTTATGCAGATCGCGATCGACGGTATCGCAGTGGTCGTTCACAAGGACAGCCCTCTCACGAACGTCACCTTCCAGCAGCTCTTTGATCTGTATGCATACGGCACCCCGATCGAGTGCGAATAACAAACAAATAATCCGATTTTAGGATTGGACCGAGAAGGGTTCCGCCGCCGGAAAGCGGCGGAACTATCTTTGCATAGGAGCTGCTCATGACAAAAGTATCATCGACAAAAGTAAAGGATACTTCGGCAAAAGTACTCTTTATCGTCTGTGCTTGTCTGTCCATTTTTGCTGTCTTTGGCATCATCGCCTACATTCTTGCCGCCTCCATTCCCGCGTTCCGGGATGTTGGGTTCTTCCAGTTCCTGTTTGGTACGGATTGGAATTTCAACACGAGCACGTACGGCATTCTGGCAATGCTGTGCAGTACGCTTGTCGTCACCCTGCTCGCCGTCATTCTCGGCGGGATCATCGGTGTATTCACGGCAGTCTTTATGGTGTTCTGGTGCCCGGATAAGTTCCATATCAGGTACAGCGGGAACAGCAAGTTTTTGCAAAAGACGGTGGCATGGCTCAACAAGATCAATCTGCGCACCATCTTCGACCAGATCATCAAACTGCTTGCCGGCATTCCGTCCGTTATTTACGGTTATTTCGGCATCATCGTCCTTGTGCAGGGCGGGTTGGTCTACATGGACCCTTACTATCGCGGCTACGGCGTGCTTGCAACGTGCATCGTGCTTGCGATCATGATCATTCCGACGATCACATCGCTGACCAAGAATGCACTGGAAGCCGTCCCTTCGCAGTACTTCGAAGGCGCGCTCGCCATGGGCAATACCAAGGCGCAGGCGGTATTCCGCGTCGTGTTCCCTGCGGCACGCTCGGGCATCATCTCCGCGCTCATCCTCGGCATCGGCAGAGCGGTGGGCGAAACGATGGCGGTGCAGATGGTTTCGGGCGGTTCGGTTAATTTCCCCACGGGGTTGTTCATTCCCATCCGTCCGCTCACGGTCAATATCAACATGGAAATGGGTGAGGTTGTCCCGGGCTCGCTGCATGAGTCGGCGCTCATGGCTACGGGATTTGTCCTGCTCGTCCTCGTCCTCATCATCACGCTCTCCGTCAATCTTGTGCCCAAGGAATTCAAGGGTAAGCGGGGGACCAAGGTGCTGCACGGCGGCGGGGAGGAGGCGGTCTATCGCAAGAAGGGCCTTGTTCCCGAGATCCTCAAATATTGCGGTATGGTGTGCGCGGCGATTGTCGTGATCTCCCTTGCTGCGGTCATCCTGTTCATCTGCATCAACGGAATCCCCAATATCAGCTGGAACTTCTTATTCGGCGGGGACAGCTATGACGGCAATTCCCTCGCGCCCGCCTTCCTGACGACGTTCTACGTCATCGTCTTTACGCTGGTCATTGCGTTGCCCCTCGGCATCGGCGCGGCCATCTTCCTCAACGAGTATGCAAAGCCGGGCAGCAAGTTCGTCAAGGTCATCCGCACCTTCATCGATACGCTCTCCGGGGTTCCCTCCATCGTCTTCGGTCTGTTCGGGTACCTGTTCTTTGCAAAGATCTTCGGGACAAATGTGTTTGCCGGTTCGTTCACGATGGTTCTCGTCATTTTGCCCACGATCATCCGTTCGACGGAGGAGGCCCTGCGCGCCGTCCCCATGGAACTGCGCGAAGCGAGCTACGGTCTGGGCGCAAGCAAGATCAGAACCATCTTCAAAGTCGTGCTTCCCTCGGCGTTCCCCGGCATTGCCACGGCGACGGTGCTCTCCATCGGGCGTATCGTCAGTGAGTCGGCGGCGCTCATCTACACGGCAGGCATGATGGCAGTGGCAAGTTCGTCCGTCTCGAGCGCGATCGACCCCACCAATATGGGCAGCACGCTGACCGTCTTCATGTATTCGTTCTTCGCGGAAGGCCTTGCTTACGAAGAAGCGTATGCAACGGCGTTCGTTCTGCTCGTCATCACGCTCGTTCTCAACATGATCGTCTACTTTATTCAACGCAGCGTCAAGAAAAAGAGGTAAACTATGTTCAAAGCAAACAAACAGGATGCGCCCGAAGCGGGCGTGAAGGAGAAAAAGAATTTGCTCGATATCTTTGATTTCTCGGGCGAAAACGCGATCACCGTCAAGGACGTCGACCTCTTTTACGGCGAGTTCCAGGCGCTCAAGAAGATCAATATGCAGATGCCCAAGTACAAGATCACGGCAATGATCGGGCCTTCGGGCTGCGGCAAGTCCACGCTCATCAAGTCGCTCAACCGCATGAACGACCTCGTCGAGGGTTGCCGCGTCGAGGGCGAGATCATGATCGGCGGGCTGGACATCTATGACAAGCGCGTCGATCTCTCGGCGCTGCGCAAGAATGTCGGCATGGTGTTCCAGAAGCCCAATCCCTTCCCGATGAGCGTGTACGACAACATTGCCTACGGGCCGCGTACCTTCGGCATCAAGAAGAAGTCGACGCTGGACGAGATCGTTGAACGCTCCTTGAAGCAGGCCGCCATGTGGGACGAGCTCAAGGATCGTCTCAACAAGTCGGCACTGGGACTTTCGGGCGGTCAGCAGCAGCGTCTGTGCATCGCGCGTGCGCTCGCCGTCGGCCCGCAGATCCTTCTCATGGACGAGCCGACCAGCGCGCTCGACCCCATCTCCACGGGCAAGATCGAGGATCTGTGCGAGGAGCTCAAGAATGACGTCACGATCGTCATGGTCACGCACAACATGCAGCAGGCGGCGCGTATCTCGGACAAGACGGCGTTCTTCCTGCTGGGCGAGATGATCGAGATGGGCGATACCGAGCAGGTGTTCTCCGCACCCAAGCATCCGGAGACAGAACGCTACATTACGGGCAGATTTGGTTAATATTTGGGAAGGAAAGGGAATATATTATGGTTATGGCAAGAAAGACATTTGAAGAGGAACTTACCGACCTGCACGATACGCTCACCAAGATGTGCGCACTCGTTGAGGGCATGATCGGCAACGCGGTCACGGCGCTCAAGACGCTGGACAGAAAGCTGGGCGCCGCCGTTTCGGAGGCAGACAGAGAGGTGGACGATCTGGAGATCGCCATCGAGAAGAAGTGCATGCGCATTCTTCTGAAGCAGCAGCCTGTCGCAAAGGATCTGATGATGGTCACGACGGCGCTCAAGGTCATTACGGACGTCGAACGTATCGGCGATCAGGCGGCTGACATCGGTGAGATCGTGCGCCGCTATCCCGATCTCAAGCTTTTCAAGGAGCCGGAACACATTGCACGCATGGGCGATCTTGCTGTCGCGATGATTCACCAGAGCGTTGAGGCGTTCCTCAACGAGAGCGTGGGCGGTGCCGACATGGTCATTCATGCGGATGATGAGATGGATTCTCTGTTCAATCAGACAAAGCAGGATCTCATTGACAGCATGGTCAAGGATTCCAGCCTCGCAGACCAGGCGATCGAACTTCTGATGGTCGCAAAGTACCTGGAGAAGATCGGCGATTACGCCGTCAATGTGAGCGAGTGGGCAAAGTATTTGGTCACAGGTGTTCACAAGGAGTATCAGTAAAAGGGCAACAGGGAGGCGGCGGCCTCCCTGTTTGTAAAAAAAAGTATAAATTTGTAAAAAACAGGTGACAAGTCTCTCTTTCCTTGATATAATGATGGCGTACGCTTCTACAGGTGACACCAAAGATCAAGGAAGGGGAATATGGAATACGTTTATCTGATCCTTCAGCTGCTGGGCGGTTTGGGTGCTTTTCTTGTCGGCATGGAGATCATGTCCGACAGTATGTCGCGGCTGGCACACGGCGGACTTAAGAAGATGCTCAACAAAACGGCGAATAATCGTTTTGCCGGCGTCGGGATCGGGGCTGTTTCTACGGTCATCATTCAAAGTTCTTCAGCCACAACCGTCATGGTCGTCGGTCTCGTCAATGCGGGGATCATGACGCTCTTTCAGGCGACCGCGATCATCATGGGCGCCAACATCGGCACGACGATCACGGCGTGGATCGCTTCGCTCGGAAGTCTGGACGTCTCTGCGTTCCTGCTCATTCTCTCCGTCATCGGCGTATTCATGACCATGCTCTCCAAGAAGGAGAAGGTCAAGACGGTCGGCAATGTACTCACGGGGCTCGGGCTCATCTTCGTCGGGCTTGCGTTCATGTCGGATGCAATGGATCCCGATCTGCATCCGGAGATCATGCAGGTCATCAAGGATGCGCTTTCCGTTGTGAAGAATCCCGCATTGCTGCTTCTGATCGGCATTGTCGCAACGGGCATCGTACAGTCCTCCTCGGCGGTCACGAGTATCGTCGTCGTGCTCGCCACGAGCGGCGTGCTCATCGGCGGCACGGGGGACGGCGTCTACTACGTCATCATCGGCTCCAACATCGGCACCTGCGTCACGGCGTTGCTTTCGTCGATCGGTGCATCGCCCAACGCACGCCGCGCCGCGATCATCCACCTGCTGTTTAACTGCCTCGGGGCGGTCATCTTTACTGCATTCCTGCTTTGCTGGATGCCGTTCGGCACTTCGTTTTCCGAAACGGTGCTCGACTATATCTTCCCCGGGGACTATCAGTTCCAGATCGCGTTCTTCCATACGCTTTTCAATGTTACCTGTACCTGTCTTTTTCTTCCTTTTATCAAGGGATTCGTCTGGCTCGCAAACCATCTTATTCCCGAAAAGAAGAAAGCGGAACAGCCTGCCGAAGACCGCGTAATGTGCGGGCTGGACGAACGCCTTTTGTTGCAGCCTTCCGTTGCGCTCGCACACCTTTATCAGGAAACGGGCAAGATGCTCGCTTACGCAAAGGAGACGTTGGATATTGCTTTCCATGGTTTTCTTGATAAGAACACGACGGTGAAAGAGGATGTGCTCGAACGCAATCGCAAACTTTCGGATGCAAATCGTGAGGCAGTCCAATACCTGGTTAAGATTTCCGCATCGGCGCCTACGATAGATGACGAAAAAGCGATTTCCTCCATGCATTATGTGCTCAACGATATCGTGCGCGTAGGGGAACTCGCAGATAATGTTACCAAATACACCGATCATTATGTCAACGACCCGCTGGTTTTCTCCAACGAGTTCCTGACAATGATCCGCGAGATGTACGAAAAACTCAACGAGCTGTACGATGTATGTTACCGGGCGTTTATCGAGCGCGATTATGCTGCGCTCAGGCAGGTTGACGCCGTGGAGGACGTCGTGGACAAGATGCGCCGCGAATTGGTCAATCAACACATCAAGAGGCTGAACGAGGGAAGGTGCCAGCCGCAGAACTCCAGTGTGTTTATCAATCTTGTCGGCAATCTGGAGCGTGCCGCGGATCACATGACGTACATCGCACACTCCATTGAATAGGAATAATATGGATCAGATCTACCTTTTGGAAGACGACGAGAGCATTTGCGAACTTGTGCAATGTACATTGGATATGCACGGTATAGCCTGCAAAACTTTTCCTACCGTCAAGGCGTTTACCGCCGCTCTCGATGAGGGCGTTCCGGACGTTGTCCTTCTGGATGTGATGCTCGGGGACGGTAACGGACTGGAGGTATTGCAGTCTGTCAAGGCGCGTTATCCGCAGGTCAGCGTCATCATGCTCTCCGCCCTCGGGAAAGAGACGGACAAAGTCAAGGGCCTTAATGCCGGTGCGGATGATTACATTGCGAAGCCTTTCGGTGTGCTGGAGCTGGTTGCGCGTGTCAACGCGGCGCTCAGGCGCTCGAGAAAGACGGGAAGCGTGCAAAAGGGTTCGCTTATTCTGAATACTGACACCATGACCGTCACATTCCGTGGAAAGCCGCTCGATCTGAGCAACAAGGAATATCAGCTGCTTCGCTATTTTATGCTTCACGAAGGGAAAGTGCTGTCACGCGAGAGTATTCTTTCCGATGTGTGGGGATATGACGGCGGAGAGACGCGCACCTTGGATAACTATGTCGCGCGTCTTCGAAAAATGGGACTCAATTTTGAGACGGTATTCGGTGTAGGATATAAGTTTATTGCGGATTGAACGCAACGGAGCGGAAGAAAAAACGGCGGCCTGTCCGAGGGGACAGACCGCCGCAAAGCTTATATAAAAGCAGCTTGTATTGCGGGAGGGCATTATGAAAAAACGCATTATGTGGACGAGTTTTGCGATCACGGCGGCAGCGCTCATCGTCTTTTCCATACTTACACTGCAAATCTGCTATAATAACAGCCTGGAATATTCCCGATACTATCTTAGGGGGTATATGTCGGTATTCGACGAGACGCGCACCGCGGGAGAACTGGATGCTGCGTACGCGCGGGAACTGTCTGCCAGCCTGAACGGTGCGCGCGTGACCTTTCTGACGGAGGATGGAGCATTCATTGCCGATTCGGAAGATGAGTCGGACGGCTCCCGCGCACAGCGATCCGAAGTGGCGGACGCCATTGCGGAAGGAGAGGGGTTTGATGTGCGCACATCTCCCACGATGGGGGAAGATTTTCTGTATTATTGCAAGCGGTTTGACGGCTATCTTGTCCGTATCGCCGAACGAACTCAGTCGCTTTGGAGCATTGTCCTTGCATCACTGCCCGCCATCGCGGGATTTCTCGTCGCAGATGCCGCCGTATGCTTGTTTCTCACATATCTTTCGACGGGCTATGTGCTCCGACCGCTTGAGGAACTTGGGAAAGAGGCGGCATTTCGGAAAAAGGTGAAGGCGACTGTTCCTGAACTTGAGCAGTTTGCCGCTATTGTCAACAAGATGAATGAAGATGCCGACCGGCGCATACAGGAGATCGACGAGGAGCGTGAGCAGGCCATCAAGGCAAAGAGCAGCAAAGATGAATTTATTGCCAATGTCACGCATGAAATGAACACGCCTCTCACATCCATTCACGGGTTTGCGGAATTGCTTGCATCGGGAACGCTGGAGGGGGATCGTCGGCAGAAAGCGCTCTCCACGATCATGACGCAGAGTGAACGCTTGCAAAGTCTTGTTGCGTCCATCATAAATTACAGCGAGATCGACAGTGAAGATCTTCCTACTTATGAAGTGGACGCGTCGCATATTCTCCGTGAGACGCTCACCGCGCTCTCGCCTGAAATAAGGGAACATAGGCTGGTTCTCCTTTCCGAGGTCAAAGACGGCGTCATCCTGAATAGCCGTCAGGAACGTGTCACTGAGATCTTCGGCAACATTATCCGGAATGCCATTCGCTATAATCGTGAAGGCGGGAGTATTTCTGTGTTGCTGACATGCGAGGAATTCCGCGTCTCCGATACGGGGATCGGAATCTCCGAGGAAAATCTCGGACGCATCTTCGATCGATTTTTTACAGTAGATAAATCGCACAGCGGAAAAAACGGAGGATTCGGTCTGGGGCTTTCCGTCGTTCGCAAACTCTGCAGAAAACAGGGCTGGCAGCTTTCCGTGGAAAGCAAGGAGGGCGCAGGCAGCACGTTCCGCGTGGGTTTCCCGCAAGAGAAGAATAAAAACGTCCAAAAAAATTAAATTTATTATAAAAATATGTCTAAGGTTGCTTTCCCTCTTCCGAAAATTGTGCTATAATCAGTGAAAGGATTTGAGAATGTACCTTTACGGAATGAGGGGTTGAGTATGAAGATCACGTTGCATGAAGAGGGGAAAGTTCCCGTTTGCCGGGGAGGGGCGGGTCTCTTTCTGGAGGATATCAATTATGCGCTGGACGGCGGCCTGTATGCGGAATTGTTGGAAAACCGCAATTTTGAGGCAAAGCTCGTTCACGGGAAACTTTATGATTATCAGGTCGAACAGGACGGAAAATATGCATGGAGCGCATATCCGACCGAATCGTCTGTTGCGCTGAAGATCAAGGACGATCGTCCGCTGTATGTTGAGAATCCGCATTATATGCGTATCGAAGTACATGAGGATAACTGCGGGATCAGCAATCAGGCGTATGACGGTATCTATCTGACGCGCGGAGAAGAATATACGCTTTCATTTTGGGTGCGTTCCTACGATTATACGGCGCCGATCACCGTCGGTGTCTACGATGGCGAAGGTGCGGTTTTGGAGGGCAAATTCAAACCTAAGGCAGATGGTACCTGGCAGCATTATACGTTTCGAGGCAAGGCAAAGCGCGATTGCAGGAAAGCACAGTTTCGTTTTATTCTCTCTAAGCCGGGGATCCTGCACGTCGATAATTTTTCTCTCATGCCTGCAAATGCCGTTATGGGCATATTCCGCCGCGATATTGCCGAAATGCTCCGCGCGCTTAAGCCGGGATTTCTTCGTTTTCCGGGCGGCTGCGTCGTTGAGGGAAATACGCTTGCCAACCGCTATCAATGGAAATATTCCGTCGGGCAGACGGAGCGCCGCCGTCACAACTGGAACCGCTGGGCTGTCCACGGAGTACAGGAAACGGGCGACGTCACGACGCCCTTCGCGCACTATGGTCAGACGTTGGGCATCGGCTATTATGAGTATTTTCTGCTCTGCGAGTATCTGGGCTGCAAGGCGCTGCCCGTCGTCTCGGTCGGCATCGCCTGCCAGTATATGTCCAAACAGGCGGTCGATGTGGACGATCCTGAGCTGGAATCGTATATTCAGGACGCGCTCGACGTAGTCGAGTTTGCCAACGGCGGCAAGGACACCGTCTGGGGCAGAGTGCGTATCGAGATGGGGCATCCCGAACCTTTCGGGCTGGAGTATCTGGGCGTCGGAAACGAGCAATGGGAAACCAGGGAGGCACATTTTTATAAGCGCTTCGAGATCTTTGCGGCGCGCATCCATGAAAAGTATCCGGAGATCAAGGTGATCGGCACCGTCGGACCCACCGTCGGGACTTCTTCGCACGAGGATGCGTGGAAGTGGACGCGCGAGCAGCTTGCAAAAGATCCCGGATTTGTGTATGCTTCGGACGAGCATTTTTATATGCCCGCCGAATGGATGTACGCAAATACCAATATGTATGACGGTTACCCCCGTGATGCACTTGTCTATGCGGGCGAGTACGCGACGCACATTCAGGCGGCGGGCGCCGGAAAATTTAATGCGCCTGAGGCGAATACTTGGGAATCCGCACTTGCGGAGGCGGCGTTCATGACGGGCATGGAGCGAAATGCGGACGTCGTCGTCATGCGCTCATACGCACCGCTCCTTGCGCGTCTCGGGTATACGCAGTGGAGCCCCGATCTCATTTGGTTTGACGGCGCTTCGGTCTATGGTACGCCAAATTACTATGTGCAGCAGATGTTTTCACTTTTGACGGGTGAGGTGTCCTATAAGACAGAGACGGATGCGCCGCAAACATATGTCTCGGCGACCTCGTTGGGCGATCTGACCTATGTCAAGGTTGTCAATGCGGGAGAAGATACGCTTACGGCGCAGGTGGAAGGGGGCTTCGACTTCGGGGAACTGCTGCGCATTGTGCGAATGGAAGGCGCGCTCTCCGACGTCAACTCAATGGAGGAAAAAGAGAAGGTTGCACCTTTCGAGGTCGCGCCTACGGCGCCCCGCACGGTGGAGATCCCGCCTCACAGTTTTCAGGTGCTGGTATTCAGAAAATAGGTTCACACTTTTTCTTTCGAACTGACGAAAGAAAAAGTCGTGAGTTTGAGAGAAACCCAACGTTTGCCGCATTGCGGCTTCTGCGTTCGGTTTCTCTCGCCGATGGGATTGGCAACAGTTTAGCCCCCATCGGCTCACTCTTCTGCAAAAGCGCTTTCGCGCAAATTGAGGGAAAAAAGGCATAACGTAGTGAAGCCTTTTTTCCGTAATGGTAGCAAAAGGCGCGTGCGACTTTCCTTGCGGCGTAATGATAACAAAAGGCGCGTGTGACTTTCCTTGCGCCATAATTTACAAAAAAACGTGGTTTTGTTTGCGCCAAATACGATAGCAAGGTTAAAGGCTCTCCCGACGGAGAGCCTTTGTTGTGTTTGGAAAATTCTCAGATGGTTTGGCGTTGCGGCGTGCCGGCGACCTCTTTCTCAAATCACGGAAAAATCTCACACTTTTGCGTGAGATTTTTCGTGAACAAACTCAGACCGTTTCGATCGCGCCGGCAAACAGCACGGTATCGTAGCGGTCGGTCAGAAGAAATCCGAACGCCCGATCGACGATGAAGTCGAGGTAAACGTCCTCGTACTCGTCCGGTCCGGGGTCGCCCGCGGCGGGCAGAACGGTCGCCGCTGCGCCCTCGATGCCCGTCTCGTCAACGGTGAGCGTCGCAACGTGCCTGACGCCCGTGCAGAATGCTCCGTCGTCGGTCAGCGCGGAGAGATCGCTCTTTTCGGGAGAGAACAGGTCGGTGACGCCGAATGTCTCGGAGAGGACGTTCATCGCATCCGAATTGCAACTCGCCGAGAAGGCGGGGAAGATGCAACGCGTGTAGTAGCGGATGAGGTTGTCCTCGTCCACGGCGGCATAGTCGGTGACGGCGGCAAGCTCGGAGAGGACTTCTGCGGTCATCACGTCGTCCACCGTGTAGCCCTCCTTCGGCAGCAGGAACTTGATCTTGTAGCCTGCATAAGTGTCTGCATGAAAGGCGGTGAACGTCTCGCCCTCGTACGCCCTGCCCGCTTCAGAGTAGCCGCGCAGGAAGGGGACAGTCACTCCGTTTCCGTAGCGGTCGTTGAACACATAGTCGCCCGCCGTGGGCAGATCGTCGCCGTCTCCGTTCCAGACGTCCTTCAAGTACAGCGCGTTGATGAGCGCAAAGATGGTCTCCTCGGAGAGCATGAAGCTCTGATCGATGAGCCCGTCCGTCTGCTCGCTGACGAAGTTCCGGACCGCCTCGTTGGCTGCCCGGTTGTCGCCCTCAAAGTCCGCTGCATAGGAATAGCAGTAATAGTCGGAGGCGAGCGTATCGAGGCAGCCGTCATTGACCTGCGTCCCCTCGTTTACATAGATGGCGTTGGCAAGGTGCAGCTTCGTGCGCTGTTTGCCCGTGTCGTCTTTGCCGTCCGCAGTCAGGGCGCGGTAGAAGGGGGCAAAGCCTGCCGAGAGCTGCTGCTCTGTCACGCCGAGCGCGGATAAAAGCTGCGCCTTGGTCTCGCCCTGCGCACACGCCGCGGCGAGCGAGAGCCCCGCGTAGACGGAGACGGGGGAGAGGACAAAGTTTTCCGTCTCCTCGCGGCGCTCGTACATGGCGGCGGCAAACGCCGTGGAAAATTGCTGCGCGCCCGCCGTGACCGCCGCAAAGGACGCATCGTCGCGCTCGGTGTAGGAAAGGGGCGTCGCCGCATCCGCCCCTTTGAGCAGCGTGCCCTTGCCCGCGCAGCCGAACAGGAAAAAGACCGTTGCGCCGCAGCACGCGAGCGCAAGTGCGCGTAATCTCTTTTTCATATTCTTACCTCCGTGCACGATCCTACAACAATATAACGGGCAAACGGCGCATTTTACTCACCGTTTTTCAAAAATCGTTCACAACTTTATTATAGGTTAAAATGACCCGACTGTCAATATCCGTTGCAAAAAATGCAAAGGGCGGGCGATTTCCCTTTACAAAATCCGCAATTTTTACTATAATATCCCTATGATTCGCATTGCCGACGGTTGGAAAGATTACGAGGTCATCGCCACGGGCGACGGCTATAAACTCGAGCGCTGGGGGGAACACATTTTGCTCCGACCCGACCCGCAGGTCATCTGGCGCGCGCAGCGCGACCTCTTTTCCTATCCCGGACTGGAAGCGGTGTATCGCCGCAGCGAAAAGGGCGGCGGCGCATGGGAATATAAAAAACAGCTGCCGCAGTTCTGGAATATTTCTTACAAAGATCTTACGTTCAAGGTCATGCCTATGGGCTTCAAACACACGGGACTGTTTCCCGAGCAGGCTGCGAACTGGGAGACGACGGGCGAGATCGTCCGCCGCGCCGTACAGGCAGGGCGTAAGGTGAAGGTGCTCAACCTGTTTGCCTATACGGGCGGGGCGAGTGTCGCGCTCGCAAAGGCGGGGGCGGAAGTCACCCATGTGGATGCAGCCAAGGGTATGGTGGAGCGCGCGGGCGAGAATGCGCGGCTTTCCGGCATTGCAAACGGCATCCGCTATATCGTGGACGACTGTAAAAAGTTTGTCGCGCGCGAGATCCGCCGCGGCAACAAGTACGACGCCGTCGTCATGGACCCGCCCTCCTACGGCAGGGGACCGGGCGGCGAAATGTGGAAGATCGAAACGGAATTATTTCCCTTCGTGCAGCTGTGCGGCAAGGTGCTCGCGGAAAACGCGCTCTTTGTGCTCATCAACAGCTATACGACGGGGTTGCAGCCCACGGTGCTCTCCAATATCCTCACGCTGACGCTCGCTAGCGAGCGCGGCGGGAAGGTGGAGGCGTACGAGGTGGGGCTGCCGACCGCGGAAGGCATCCCGCTTCCCTGCGGGGCAGGAGGACTCTATATCAATGCGTGAAAACTATCAGCCCGAAATTTTATTTGAGGACAATCACATCCTTGTCGTCTTAAAAGAGCAGAACCTCGCGTCCTGCCCCGATGAGAGCGGGGATGAAAATCTTCTCGACCTCCTCAAAGATTATCTGAAGCGTACTTACGATAAGCCGGGAAATGTCTATCTTGGGCTTGTCCACAGGCTGGATCGTCCTACGGGCGGCGTCATGGTGTTCGCCAAGACGAGCAAGGCGGCGGGAAGACTGTCCGAGCAGATGAAAACGGGCGACTTTGAAAAGCGGTATTTGACCGTCCTCAACGGTGCGCCCAATCCCGAGAGCGGAAAGCTCGTCAACTATCTCAAAAAGAACACGATCAATAATATGGTGTATCTTTCGACAGAAGGGACGGACGGGGCGAAGTACGCCGCGCTCGACTATCGTGTGCTGGAAAAACGGGGCGCGCTCGCGCTGACCGAGGTCAAACTGCATACGGGAAGATCGCATCAGATCCGCGTGCAGTTTGCGGGCATTGCGCATCCCGTGTACGGCGATATGCGCTACGGCGGCGAGTTTGCTATCAAAGGAAGGCTTGCGCTCTGGGCGTATTCTCTGGCTTTTACGCACCCTGTTACCAAAGAGCGCATGCGCTTTCTCTCCGAGCCGCCCGCCGATGAGACGCCTTGGAAGTTTTTTTCTCTCTCCGAATTCGTCAAGCCCGTGTAATTCGCATGAAAATTGTATTTTCCTGCCGCAGCATGGCGCTTACCGCTTGACGAAAGCGGAAAATTTGTGTAGAATGTATAAGATATTCGAACATTAGTGTATTCTGACGCAGTAGCGTCACGGATCGGAGTTTTTTCATGAACAAAGTCAAAGTACATTTCGTTGCAATTGCTTCCTTGATCGTTGCTCTGTTTATTACGATGGCTGCAGCGGTGGGGGCGGCGATCGCGGGGCGCGTACAGGCTTCCGCGGAAATCACGCCCGTTGCGTATGCGCCTGAAAGGATTTTTGCGTCCGGCGGCGTTTCGGGTGAAGTGGGCGCTTCCGAAGGGGAAGAGAGCTATGTGCAGTTCACTTTCCGTGACGGAGGAAAAGTCTATTACCGCCGCGATCTCGCGTACAAGTGGTTCACCGCCGATCCTGAGGCGGACAGCACCCTTGCCAATCCCGGGAAAGCCAATTATTTTTCAATGCAGTTTACGCTCCCCACGCTTGATTTTGAGACGTTTACCATCTCTTTTGAAAGTGCGGAGGAAAGTGTCAGCGAGGAAGAAAAGGCTGTCAACGATCTCGTGTTCCGCATGACGGACGGTACGCTTCAGGTTGCAGTAAAGAGCGCCGATAACCGTGATGCCGAGCTTGCCGATCTGGAATGGAACGACCTGGCGACAGGGGCTTCCGCCGAAGTATCCGTCTCTTTTGCCGAAGGCGTGAATATCGGTGAATTTGCGTTGCACGTTTCCTGCGGCGAAACGACGGTGGACGGAATATTTACCAACATCGGCGGAAATTATGCGGAGTACCTTTCGTCTTCTTCATCCACACCCAACACGCCCATTACCTTCAGCATGGCAATGCCGGAAGGGGCTGCGGATGACGCCGAAGTCAATGTCTACATGAGAAGTCTTAACGGGCAGAGCTTTTTGTTGGAAGACGGGCAGGTGCAGGACGATACCGCACCCGTACTTGCCGTCAGCGAGGACGTATATGCGTTCACGCTCGGTCAGCGCTATTCCTTCACTTCCTATGAAGCGATCGATGTCTGCAAAGACTCCGTCACGGTCACCCGCGAATATTACATGGCGAAAGCGACGGAAGACGGATATGAGATCGCGGACGAAAGCGCAACGGGAACAGATTCCGCGTATGACCGTCTTTCTACCTCGACATTCTTCATGCCTACGGCTGATAACGAAACGGTTGGCAACGAGTATGTTTCCGTCCGCTTCAGTCTGGATGATACCAGAAGCCGCGACGATGAAGACAGGGTCAACGAGTATATTTATCTCACCTGGTATGCTGCAGATACTTCGGAAGAGGGCGGCATTGTCTCGACTCTCGCATCTTCCGATGCGGAAGATGCGAATAAGCAGGACTTTATCATCGTTACGGCAGAAGAACGGGAAGGTCCCTACTATGTCGGACTTTCTGCCGATGAGGAAAGCGGCGAGAACGTAGCGACACAGGCGTTTGAAGATGCAGTTGCGGCATATCAGAAGGCGGTTACGGAGGCTGCGGCGAACACCGGTGCGGGCGAAGGTTCTTATCTCAATCTTCCTTCTCTGCGCGGTTTGATCGCGAGTGATTATGCGGATTACCGCAATCTGGATTTTACCGTTTATTATTGGCATGAATCGGCGGAAGTCGGATCTGCGCCTTCCAGTACGTCTGCGTTGAGTTATAACGGTCTTCGTTTTGAGGTCGCACAGGAAGGTTATTATACTTTCCGTATTGCTGCAACGGACTCTCTGAACAATACGATTCAGCTCTATGATACCAATGGGGAGCTGGTCAGTGTCAGCAGTTCCACGATCGGCTATGACAGCGAAGGAGAGGACTTCCAGATCGCAGATCTCCCGACGTTCACGGCTTACATCGATTATAACGGTGCTACAATTGAGGAGCCGGGAACACAGGATTATGGCTACCGTGACCGCACTTATTCCATCGAGGATTTTGAGGTCATCGCTCTGGAAGGATACGCGTCAGATTATGCACTCTACTATGTAGATGAGGACAGGCTTGCGGACGATCAGGAACTGCCTTCATATGACGAATGCGTGGAGCGTGCGTATGAACTGTTCTTTGCGGAAAATGCTCCTTTCGCGAACGCCGTCGTTGAGATCAATGTCTATAACAGCGACGTCTCCGAGGACGATGAGGAATGGGAGGCAACAGACAATGCCTATCATTGGGATCCGGAGTCTTCGCTCTCCTTCACGCCTCAGCGTTCCGGAACCTATCTCGTCAATCTCACCGTGACTGAGACGACGGGCGCAACGGTCAGCTCGTACATGGCGATCGAAGTGAGAAATCCCGTGGATATTATTCCCGGTGTGTCTGAATGGCTGCAAAACAATACCGTCTCGGTGGTGCTTTTTGCAATCTGCGGCGCTCTGCTCATCGCGATCATCGTGCTGTGCGTTGTCAAGCCTTCGGATAAAAAGGTTGAAGAAGTCGATATCGAAAAGCTTAAGGGAAAAAAGAAAAAGTCGGCTAAAAAGTCCGATGAGGATGAAAAGCATCTTTGATGGATGATTGTTCGCTCCGCCGTAACGGCGGAGCGATTTATTTTGCATTGCGTATAAATGTTCACTTGGTGCGCAAACTGCGGAAAAGGAGGGAAGCATGGTATTTTTCAATGTGTTGTCGTATATTCTCGTTCTGCTTGGCGCAGTCAATTGGGGAATGTTTGGCATCTTCGATTTCAACCTCGTTTCGGCGATCTTTATGGGCCCTCGCAGCGTGGGGGCGATCATCGTTTACTGTCTCATTGCTGCGGCAGCGGTCTGGCTGATCATTTCGCCGTTTCTTACAAACGGCATGCTCAAATTGCAGGGCAACCGTGAGGCGCGTACCGTCAAGGAAGCGTAAGACAAACAAAAGCAGATGCGGAAGGGGACATATTTTTGTCTCTTTCCGCATTTTTTATGTGTATGACCCTCTCTGAAACAAAACGCGGCGCGCGCGTTGCCGTCGCCCGCGTCACGGCGGAGCGCTCGCTTCTTGATCGGCTCTGCGTCCTCGGCATCCGCACGGGCGCGACGCTTTTCGTCCTCAAAGTCTCCGCCCGCAAAAAAGTCTGGTACGTCCGCACGCCTGCCGCCATGGTCGCTCTTGGCGCGGAGCTCGCCCGCGCGATCGAGGTGACTGCGTGAAATTGCTGCTCGTCGGCAACCCCAACGCGGGCAAGAGCACGCTGTATAACCGTCTGACAGGCGGGCATGCGCGCGTGGGGAACTGGCACGGCGTCACGGTGGGCGCGCTCGAGGGGCGGGCAAAACTTGCGGGAAAGCAGGTGACGGTGGTCGACCTTCCGGGTATTTATACGCCGCAGGGCAGGAGCATGGAGGAGCGTCTAACGCGCGCCTATCTCGACGAAAATCCGACTGCCGCCGTGCTCTTTGTCGCGGAGTGCGCCTCTCTTCCGCGCACGCTTCCGCTTCTTTTTTCATTGTGTGCGGGAAGAAAGACTGCGCTCGTTTTGACCAAGCGCCGTGCATTTGAACGCAGGGGCGGACGAGTAGACAGATTGATGCTTTCGCGGCGTCTCGGATGCGCCGTTTTTTTTGCGGAAGAGAAACGGCGTCTGCTTCTGGAAGATGCTGCAAAAGTTCTTGCGTCACGCCCGCTGACAGAGAAGTCGGTTACAGTGGACGGGATCTGGAGTCAGGAACGGGAAAAGCTCGGGGCGTTGGACGCGCTTCTCATGAACACTGCGTTTGCTTTGCCGTTTTTTTTCGTATTGCTTGGTGCGGTATTTTATGCGACGTTTGCGCCGGGGAGTCCGGGGGACCTTGCCAAAGGCGGTATCGAATACTTATTTTCCGATTTGCTCGTCGGGGTTGCTTCCGGCATTCCGTCTGCCGTAGTCCGAAGCCTGGTAACAGATGCTCTGCTTGCAGGTTTGGGGACTGTTCTCGGTTTTCTGCCCCAAATCGCGCTTCTCTTTTTCTTTCTCATCGTGCTGGAGGAGAGCGGCTTTCTCTCCCGCCTCGCCGCGCTGACGGACGGCGTCTTTGCCGGAGTCGGGCTCAATGGCAGGGCGGTGTTCTCCCTCGTCATGGGGTTTGGCTGTACCGCCGCCGCCATTCTCTCCACGCGCGGGCTGGACGACAGGCGCGTCCAACGCCGCACCATCCTGTGCCTGCCGTATATCTCGTGCAGCGCAAAACTGCCCGTCTATCTCACGCTCGCCGCGTCCTTCTTTGAAAATCCCTTCTTCGCCGTCCTGCTCCTGTACGCGCTGGGGGTGGGAATCGCGCTGCTCGTCGCCGTGTTCACGAGCCGCGGGCCGCGTGCGCCCTTTTTGCTGGAGCTTGCGCCGCTGCAAGTTCCCAAGGCAGATTTTGTTCTCAAAGCCTTGCTCTTTCAGATCAAACAGTTTATAATAAAGACGGCGACTGTCATCCTCGTCTTTTTTGCGGCGAGTTGGCTGCTCTCCGGCTTTGGCTGGGACTTCCGCCCCTGTGATGTGGAAGACAGCATGCTCGCCTCCGTTTGCACGGGGCTGAAGTGGCTGTTCGCGCCCGTGGGCATGGGGGACTGGCGCATCGCCTACGCCGCGCTCTCGGGGCTGATCGCCAAGGAGAACGTCGCGGGGACGATCGCCATGTTCTACGGCGCCTTCCCGTATGGCGGCGCGAGCGCGTTTGCCCTCGCGGTGTTCGTGCTGACCTGTTCGCCCTGCGTCTCCGCCGTCGCCGCGTCCGCGCGCGAACTGGGGGCAAAGCGCGCCGTCCTGTACGCCGCCTTGCAGACGCTCACCGCGTTGCTTGCGTGCTATCTCGCCTACTTTTTGTGGACGGGCGGGCTGGTCTACGCGCTTCTTCTCTGCCTGCCCGTCGCCCTATTCCTGCTGTTGAGGTCTCGCCATGAAAGTGTATGTCGCAAAAGAAGACACAAAACTCTCCGGATTCACCGATGACGTCTGCGCCGCAGCGTCCTTCTGTCTCAGGACGCTGCTTAAAAACCGCGACGTGCGCGTCAACGGCGTGCGCGTCTGCACGGACGTCCCGCTCAAGAAGGGGGACGAGGTCGCCTATTATCTCTCCGCCGCGCAGGCGGCGCGCACGGGCTTTGCCGTTCTCTATGAGGACGACAACGTCATCGTCGCGGACAAGGAGAGCGGCGTCAATTCGGAGGCGGTGTTCTCCGCGCTCTCGGAGAGGGGCGAGGCGCACTTTATTCATCGGCTGGACCGAAATACCGCGGGGCTTCTCATCTTTGCAAAGAACGTGCAGGCAGCGGAAGAACTGCTCGCAGCCTTCCGCACGCGGCGGGTGACAAAGGAATATCTGGCGCTCGTCGTCGGCACGCCGAGCCCAAAGCACGCGGTGCTGACTTCCTATCTTAAAAAAGACGCCGCAAGCGCGACGGTGCGCATTTTTGACCGCCCCGTCGGCGAGAAGATCGTCACCGAATATGAAGTGCTCGCCCCGGGCGATACGGCGCTTTTACAGGTGACGCTGCACACGGGCAAGACGCATCAGATCCGCGCTCATCTCGCCCATATCGGGCACCCGATCGTCGGAGATGAAAAATACGGCGATCACGCTTTCAACCGCGCGCATCACATGACCCGCCAGCGCCTTATCGCCAAATCGCTTACATTGAATACAGGCGGATCGCTTGCATATCTTTCCGGCATGACATTTGTCTCCGCGCACAACTTCTGAAAAAGCCCTCGCTGCCTCTTGACAGCGGGGGCTACGCGTGGTATTCTATGAATACTTATTCAAGTATTGATCGGACGCTTCCGCAGAGTCGGAAGGGGAGTGGGTATGCACAAGGTCATCAAAATACGCAACCTGCACTGCGCTGCGTGCGCGGCGGAATTGCAGGAGGAACTTGCGGCGGCGGACGGGCTTTCCGAGGTCTCCGTGGACTTCGTCACGCAGCGCGTCGCGCTCGACTACGAAGAGCCTGCCTCGCTGGCGCGGGCGATCGACATGATCTCGCACTTTGAAAAGGTGGAGATCATCGACGGCAACGCGCCCGTCAAAAAGGAGCGGCACCTCAAAGAGCTTCTCTCCATTGTCATCTCCGCGCTGTGCTTTGTGCCCGCGCTCGTTTTTCACCTGCTGGGCAGATTTGAATGGGCCGCGTTCGGGCTCTTTCTCGCCTCTTTTGCGGCGGCGGGCTGGACGGTCGTCGTCAGCGTCGCGCGCAATCTCCTGCGCACCTTCCGCGGCGGCTTTCATCCCTCCGTCCTGCTGGATGAAAACCTTTTGATGCTCGTCGCGGCGGTCGGCGCGTTTTGTATCCGTCAGGACATGGAGGGCGCCGTCGTCATGCTGCTCTATCAGATCGGCGAGTACTTGCAGCGCCTTGCGGTCGGCTCGTCGCGCAGCGCGATCACCAAGCTCATGGCGCTCCGATGCGACACCGCTATTCGCCTGAGGGAGGGCGTGCCCGAGGAAGTCGATCCGGACGAGCTCATTCCGGGGGATATGATCCTGCTCAGAAAGGGGGACAAACTCCCCACCGACTGCCGCCTGCTCGATCGGGAAGCGGCGCTGGACACCAAGTCCATGACGGGCGAGAGTATGCTCAAAACCGTCTGTATGGGCGAAGAGATGCTCGCGGGCTGCGTCAACGAGGGCGGCGCAGTGCGCGCCGAGGTCGTGCGTCCCGCCTCCGAGAGCGCTGTTGCTAAAATTCTCGAACTGGTGGAGAACTCCGCCGCCAAAAAGGCGAAGCCGGAGAAGTTCATCACCAAGTTTGCGCGCTACTACACGCCCATTGTCGTGCTCATTGCCGTCGTCATTGCCGTCGTGCCGCCCCTCTTCCAGGGATACAACTTTGTGGACTGGATCGTGCCTGCGCTCAATTTCCTCGTTATATCCTGTCCGTGCGCGCTCATCATCTCCGTGCCGCTCACCTATTTTTCGGGCGTCGGGACGCTCGCGCGCCATGGCGTACTCACCAAGGGCGCGGTGTATCTGGACCGTCTCGCAGCGGTGAAGGTCGCCGCCTTTGATAAGACGGGCACACTCACCGAGGGCAGGTTCACGATCGCAAACGTGCAGGGTGAGCGCGCGCTGCCCCTTGCCGCCGCGCTGGAACAGGCGTCCTCGCACCCGCTCGCGGGCGCATTTGAGGGCGTTGTGGCGCCGCCCGCCGAGGCGGTCGAAGAACTTGCAGGGCGGGGCATTGCGGGCATTGTAGACGGCAAGCGCGTCCTTGCGGGCAGCGCGCGGCTCATGCAGGAGCAGGGATTTTCCTGTGCGCAAGGGGAGGCGCAAGCCCTCGCAGTTCATGTCGCGGAGGAGGGACAATACGTCGGCTGCGTCCTCATCGAGGACAGGCTGCGCCCCGAGGCGGCCGAGGCGCTTGCCAAGCTGAAAGAGGCGGGCGTGGAGCACATCGCCGTCCTGACGGGCGACACCGAACAGCGCGCGCAGGCGGTGCTTGCAACCCTTCCCGTGGACGAGATCTGCGCCGGGTTGCTGCCGCAGGATAAGCCCGTCTGTGCCGAGCGGCTCAAGGCACGCGGGACGCTTCTGTATGCGGGCGACGGCATCAACGATACCCCCGTTATGGCGGCAAGCGACGTCTCGGTCGCGATGGGCGGACTGGGCAGCGACGCGGCGATCGAGGCGAGCGACTTCGTCCTCGCGTCGGACAATCTCCTCGCGCTGCCAAAAGCGGTCAAAGGCGCCAAAAAGACGCGCAAGATCGTCGTCGAAAATATCGTGTTCTCCATTGCGGTCAAGCTTGCGCTCATGGCGCTTTCGCTGTGCGGCTTGCTGCCGCTCGGGATCGCGGTGCTGGGCGATACGGGCGTCATGCTGCTTGCGGTGCTCAATTCCATGCGAATGCGCGCAAAAATCAAATAAATTGTGCGGCGCGGCTTGAAAAATGAGCCGCGTCATGTTATAATGGAAGATATGAAAGATTTCATCGACTGCGCCATGAAGCGCGAACCCTGTGACCTCGTCATCCGCAATGCCCGTATCCTCAATGTATTCACGGGCGAGACGGAGGAAGGGGAGATCGCCGTCAAGGACGGCATTATCGTCGGCATCGGCAGCGGGTATGTCGCCCGCAAGGCGTATGACGGCGCGGGTATGGTCTTCCTGCCCGGTCTGATCGATGCGCATATTCACGTCGAGAGCACCATGCTCACGCCCGAGGCGTTTGCGAGCCTTACTGTGCCGCACGGCACGAGCGGCATTGTCGCCGACCCGCACGAGTTGGTCAACGTCTGCGGCATCGCGGGTGCGGAGTACTTGGTGGCGGCGTTTGCGCGGCTTGCGCCGTCTCCTCTTGATGTCTATGTCCAGCTTCCCTCCTGTGTGCCTGCGACCCCCTTTGAAACAAGCGGCGCGACGCTGGACGCCGCCGAGACCCGCCTTCAGCTCGCCCGCGATACCTTCTTCGGGCTGGGCGAAATGATGAACTACGTCGGAGTCATCGCGGGGGAAAAAGAAGTTCTGGGAAAATTGGAGGCGGCAAAGGCGTTCTCCAAGATCGTGGACGGCCACGCGCCGGGCGTTGCGGGGGATGCCCTCAACGCCTATCTCTGCGGGGGGATCGCGACCGATCACGAGAGCCTTTCAGAGAGCGAGATCAAGGAGAAAATCGCGCGCGGCATGTATATCCAGGTGCGCTGCGGTTCATCCACCAACAATATTGCTGCCGCCGCAAAATGTATCACGGCGGAAAATTTCCCGCGCTTTCTTCTCTGTACGGACGATAAGCACGCGCACGACCTCATTACCGCGGGGCATCTGGACGACGCGCTCCGCCGTCTCGTCGCGGCAGGCGTCTCGCCCTATCACGCGGTGCGCGCGGCGACGCTCAACGTCGCGACGTGCTATCGCTTACAGGGCAGGGGTGCGATCGCGCCCGGGTATCACGCCGACCTCGTCGCCGTTGAGGACGTTACATCCTTCCGCGTGCAGGCGGTATTCAAGGACGGACGGCTGGTCGCAGAGCACGGCAAGGCGCTCTTTTCGGCGGGTGAGACCTATCTTCCCGATGCGGTGCGCGGGACGGTCCGCGTCAAAGAGGTCACGGCGGATGATTTCCGCCTGCCGCTCAAGGGCGATCGGGCGCGCGCCATGCGCGTTGTGGACAATGACCTTGTTACAAATTCCGTCATTGTGCCCGTTCAAAAGCGGGACGGGGATGTCGTGCTGCATGGTACGTCGCTTAACAAGCTCGCCGTCGTGGAGAGACACTTTGCGAGCGGGAATATCGGGCTTGCGCTCGTCGAGGGCTACGGGCTGAAAGGCGGCGCGATCGGCATTTCCGTCGCGCATGACAGCCACAACCTCGTGATTTTAGGCGACGACAACGCCGCCATGGCGCGCGTCGTGGCGCTCCTGAAGGAGGCGGGCGGCGGCATGGCGCTCGTGGACGGGGAGGGCGAGGAGGTATTCCCGCTCGACGTCGCGGGGCTGATGAGTTCGCTGCCCGCAGACGAGGTCGCCTCCCGTATTGAGCATATCTCCCGCCGCGCCTATCAGATGGGCGTCAGACCATGCCACGACAGCTTTATGACGCTCGCATTTTTGTCGCTCGCCGTCATTCCGCACCTGAAACTGACGGACAGGGGGCTGTTTGACGTGGACAAGTTTACCTTTACTTCTACGGAGATCGAAGCAGATGAATAAAACCATGACGGTGGTCGCCGCGACGGGCAATATGCACAAACTCAAGGAGATCAGAGAAATTTTCTCTGGCTGGCACATTCTCTCCGAACGGGAGGCGGGCTTTTCGGGCGAGGTCGAGGAGACGGGCGCGACGTTTGTGGAAAACGCGCTCATCAAGGCGCGCGCCGTGTGCAGGGCGACGGGATTTGCTGCGCTCGCGGACGACAGCGGGCTGTGCGTCGATGTCCTGGGCGGCGCGCCCGGGGTCTTGAGCGCGCGCTATTCGGGCGGCGGCGATGCGGAAAACCGTGCGCTGCTGCTCAAAAACATGGCGGGCGTGCAGTCGCGCGGCGCGCACTTTGCGTGCGCCGTGGCACTCGTTTTCCCGGGCGGCAGGGAATATACCGCCGAGGGCGTATCCTACGGGGAGATTTTGCACGAGGAGCGCGGCACGGGCGGCTTCGGATACGACAGCTTATTCTACAGCGCCGACCTCAAGAAGTCCTTTGCCGAGGCGACGGAGGAGGAGAAGAACGCCGTTTCGCACCGCGGCAGGGCGCTTGCTGCATTGGAGAAGTTATGCTGAGCTGTATCGTCCTGTCCGATTCGCACGGACGGCTGAAAAATATCCAAAAAATAAGGCCGCTCTTTCTGGAGAACGGCATGGTCATCCACCTCGGCGACGGCTCGTCCGATATCCGCGACTTCGCGCGCGAGTACCCCGAAAAGGCAATCGTCATCAAGGGCAACTGCGATTTTTCCTACGGCATGGAGGAATATGTGCTGGAGGCGGGCGGCGTGCGTGTATTCTGCTGCCACGGGCACAAGTACGGCGTCAAGACTGGGCTGGAGCGCCTCATCGCGCGCGCCAAGGAACTTGATTGCACCGTCGCGCTGTACGGGCATACGCATCACGCCTTCAACGAGACGGTGGACGGCGTCCTCTGTGTCAATCCCGGCTCTGCGGGCGACTACACCTCGCCCTCGTACTGTTATCTGGCGCTGCATAACGGGAAGGCGACCGCCGTCATCGTCAATCTTTGAAGCCGGTTAATGCCGGAAACTGCTTTGCGTCTGCTTGCGTTTCGGTTGCTTATGTCTTTCTATCATGACTGAAATATCGTCATTTTTTGGTGCGCCGCCCGCTTTATAAGCGGGCGGCGTAATCTCTTTGAAAAAAATTACTAAATTCCTTGACAAATTCAATGGGGGAGGTATAATAGAAATCAGTTAGAAAGAAAGGGGGAATATTATGAAAAAACTTACGAAAGCAGCTGTAGCCTCCGTCTTGGCAGCCAATCTTGCGTTCGGGCTGGCGGCATGTGCGGATACGGGGAACGGGACTACGCCGGGAGATAATAATTCGGGCGGAAACAATCCCGGCGGCGGAGAGACACAAGCGGCGGCGCTCCTGGATGAGGCGCTCGTGACGCTTGCTGAGCAGGATTATATTACATTCGAACTTGATGTGAGCGGGCGGCAGATCGGCGGGACGGACGATGCGCTGCATACCGCAGAAATGTTGGTTCAGCTCGCGCAGGATGAGGAATACGGCTATGATGTCTTTGCGCGGCAGTCAAGCGACGGCAAAGTGATCAGTGAGTCGCTGTTCGTGGATGGGACGCAGTATGCAACTCAGATGATAGACGGTAAACTGTGGTACTACGTGTCCGGAAGTATGGGCGGATCACTCGGCCCTAATCCGGATCCTGTTCCTGATACGCCTGCTGAGGTGACAAATTCCGGCTCAACGGCGAGCGGCAGCGCAACGCATAGCTGGATAAGCCTGATCCTTAGCTCCGGTAATCTGTTTCAGACGTATGGCGCGCTTCTTTCGCTCGCGGGCCTGGATTCCCTTGCTGGTATCGAGGGTGCCGTAACGCAGACGTCCGGCGGGACGCAAATTTCCCTCACGGTACAGTTGGACGAAGTACGTCAGAGCCTGATCGAATGGCTGAATGCGCTGAAGTCGCAGTCGCTTGACGGGCTGGAAGCGATCGTTAACGAATTGTTCGATGAGGATATCACTGTCGTAGAGTTCCTCGATAAACTTGATTCTATTCTTTCGCCCAACGGGCTTGCTTTGGCAGAACTTCTCACCGATAAGTTTATTGCCACGGTGCTGATCGCGGGCTTGTCCAACGGAATGCCACCCGCCGACATTTTGGAAACCATTCATGGCAATACCGCGCAGTACCTCTATGAAGTGCTCATGGAGAACGCGGGGGAACAGGTCGGGAATATCCTGTCCGAGCCAAAGGCGGGCGAATCCGTCTATACATATGTCCGCCGCATCTTCGGTCAGTTCAAGGTTACCGGCATCATCGATATGATAACGGGCGGTACCGGTGAAGGTGCAGAAGGATTTGCCGAAATCAGGGAACAGTTCTCCGCCTGGGCAGATGGAAAGTCTGCATACGACGTAGCAAACTTTGTCATTCAGCAGATGACGGGAAGTGATTCTTACGAAGAGTTTGATGCTGTAGTTCTTCTGCAGGCCTTCACCTTTGAAGAGAGTTATGCGGAATGTTCCGTCACATTGGACGGTAATGCGCGCATTACGGAAGCCTCGTTTGAAATGGACTTTATGATGCTTGACACGAACGATGCGGATGATTATTATGTGGATGGTGTCCCTCACATTCAGCTGAACGGAACGTTGAATGTCTCCTATGATGCCTTCACGCTCACCCCGCCCTCTAAAGATCAGCTGTTGCCCGATTTCGGCACGCCGCAGATCGATGCAAACGAAGGAAGCATTGTTATTCCCGTCGAATGGAACAGCACACAGCAGGGGGATGCGCATTTCGAATATTTCCTTTCCTGCAGGGCTTGGACAGAGGAAGGGTATTATGTCGGGTCGGGTTCCTTTGACGTGCGGAATATAACGACCGAACAGACACAGGATGGGATTTTCATCGACGTTGATCTTACGGAATCGTGGGCAGGACTTCGACAGACGATAGATCAACTGCTCGCGGATGATTACAGCGGCATCCCGTTTAGGTATGAGATCCGCATGACGATAAACGTGTATTTATACAGCGAATACCACGATTTCGAGTGTTGGTATTGGGCAGAAGGGGAAGAGTTTTCCCTGACTGAAATCAGGGGTTAAATTGCTGCCCGCCGCGTCGGATAGGACGCGGCGGGCAGTTTTGTTTTACTTATAATGTTATTCCTGTTTTGTTTCATCGGGCGGCGGCGGAGAAGGCGCATCGGGCGGAGTGTCGGCTACGGACGGCAAATCGCCGTTCGTAGGAGAGACCGCCTCTTTGCGCGCGCGGTACATATGATATGCCCACTGTCCGACGGCGGCGGCAATGATGACGGCGTAGCCGATAAAACTCAGCGTCTCGGGCACCTGCTGCAAAAACACATAGCCCAGGATCGCTGCAAAGAACACCTGCATGTAGTCAAAGACGGCGATCTCCTTGGCGGGGGCGAGGCGGTACGCCGCCGTGATGAAGAACTGTCCGCCCGTTGCCGCAACGCCCGCGAGCAGGAGCCAAAGAAGCTGCATGCCCGTCATGGGCTGATAGCCGATGATCAGGAAGGGGAGGGTCACGACGGTGGAAAACACCGCAAAAAAGAACACCGTCATCATGCCGCGCTCCCCCTTGACGGCGAGGATGCGCACACAGGTGTAGGCAAATCCCGCGCACGCGCCGCTTCCCACGCCCGCAAGCGCGGGCAGAACGGTCATATCGAAGCGGGGATTGACGACGCACACCGCGCCCGCAAAGGCAACGAGCACAAAAACAAGTTCGGGGATCTTTGGTTTTTCGCGCAGCAACAGCACGGAAAAGAGGATGGCAAAGAAGGGGGAGAGCTTGTTGAGGATGGAGGCGTCCGAAATGCTGCCGATATGGTCGATGGCGTAAAAGTTGAGGACAACGCCGAGTAGCCCCAGCGCCGAGCGCAGAAACAGCCACGGAATACACCCTTTATTCGCGATGCGGAAGCGGGGCTTCTGAAAGCAGAGGATGATAAAGACGACGACGCTCGTCAGCGCGTTGCGAAAGAACACCTTCTGCATGAGGGGCAGATCGCCCGCCATGTTGACGAACAGATTCATCCCCGCAAAGCACAGTGCCGCGCCGAGGATGAATAAAATGCCCAGTCCCTTTTTTCCCGTTTTTTCCATACGTTGTATTATATGCCCCTCGCGTGAAAAAGTCAAACGTGCGGGCGGTATGCGTCGGCGCTCAATAAAAAAACGGACGCCGCGGCGTCCGTTTCCGGTGTATTTTAGCTGATATTTTTCGGACGTTTGATCTGTCTGACAAGTGAGATGACAACAATGACGATGCCGACGATCGTAAAGACAAACAGCATGGCAAAATCTGAATAGAACGCGCTTGCAAATTCGGAATCGTCCAGGCAGATCAGCAGCGCATCCAGGGCGCTCATATGTAATCCTGCTTCCGCCGCTGCGGTACCGGCTGCGATGAGATAACTGACAAAGAATGCCGCGCCGATGAGAATGAGGCTGACAACGGAGACAATGACGATCATCATGACATTAGGCTTTCCGCCGAACTTGCGGTAGAGGAATGCGCCGAGCAGCACGGCAATGATCGCAGAGAGTGAGGAAACAAAGCCGATGTAATAGAGCGCGATCGTACATGCTGCACCCACAATGCCCCCGATAAGTGCGCCACAGATGCCCTGCATGTAGTTGTTGGGCGCATTGGCAAAGGCGCGGTTTTCCTCCTCGATCTGCCGATTGATCGAGGAAACACAGTCATTGTTGAGAGTCACATAAAATCCATTGATCGAACAGCGCTTCTTTTCTGCTTCGATGAGCGGTTTCCCGTCATAAGGACATGTATCCGCGCCGGGAAGCTCATTCTGTTTCAAAAGCGCAATCAGACGATCGAAAAGAACCGGCAGATTTTTTACCAGCGTCCCTGCAAACGCCGCAGGGAAACAGATCGTGAGGCCGTATGCAGACGAAGTGGCTGTCAGTTTTATTCCGGTACGTCCGAGTTCTGCTGCGATCTCTTGTTTTTTCTCGTCGGTCGCATAGAAATTAACATGAATATAATAAGCGCTCTGTTCCATGGGGGAGGGAGAACGCAGACTGGTTTCATAGCCTTGCATTATCCCGTACGCAGTGTTTCCTGTCACGGTAAGCCCGTATTGCTGTAGTAAGGAAATAACTTTCTTGTTCATGACAACTCCCTGATCATATAAGATTTTTGTATAACCATTATACCATGTTTATGCATCTTCGTCAAGAACAGATGATAATTTTATGAAGCAAATCTAACTTTAAGATATAAAGGAGGGGCGGCGAACGCCGTCCCTCCCCGGTATCGGATTCATATGGTCTCAATATTGATGAGGTTGGAATTTCCGCTCTTGCCGTTGGGCGTGCCGCCCGTGATGACGATCGTGTCGCCCTTCTGCACCAACCCCGAATCGCGCGCCGCGCACTTCGCGAAGTGGAACAGGACGTCCACGGAGTGGTATTCCTCGCTCATGACGGGCATCACGCCCCAGCTTAAAGCGAGCTTTCTGTAGCTGCGCTCATCCGTCGTCATGCCGATGATGTCGATCATCGGACGGAAGCGGGAGACCATCTTTGCCGTCCCGCCCGTGCGGGTGCATACGACGATCGCCTTTGCCTTGACGTCGCGTGCCAGCGTGCAGGCGGAGTGCGAGAGGGCGTCCGCAATGCCGCGGATGCGATATTTTCCTTCGTCGATGGTCTGAATGAACTGCTGTTTGCTCTCCGCCTGCGCGGCGATGCGTGCCATGGCAGCGACCGCCTGTACGGGATAGAGTCCCGCCGCCGTCTCGCCCGAGAGCATGACCGCGCTCGAACCGTCATACACGGCGTTTGCGACGTCGGAGATCTCCGCACGCGTCGGGCGGGGCTGCTTGATCATGGACTCCAGCATCTCCGTCGCCGTGATGCAGCGCTTGCCCGCCATGCGGCAGGCGTTGATGATGGTTTTTTGGATGTCCGGCAGCTCTTCATAGGGGATCTCCACGCCCATGTCTCCGCGCCCGATCATGATGCCGTCCGAAACTTCCAGGATGGATTCCAGATTGTTGACGCCCGCGCGGTTTTCGATCTTAGCGATGAGGTCGATATCGTCCGAACCGTGTTCGTGCAGGAACTGACGGATGTCAAGAATGTCCTGTGCCTTGGAGACGAAGGAGCATGCCACGAAGTCTACCTGCTGTTCGATGCCAAAGAGAAGATCGCTCTTGTCCTGTTCGGAGAGGTAAGTGAGGTTGAGCTGTTTTTCGGGGAAGAACATGGACTTGCGGTTGGAGAGCTCGCCGCCGATGACAACTTTGCACATGACATTGGGCGCGTTGACCTCGACGACCTCAAACACCATCAGGCCGTTGTTGAGAAGGATCTTGTCGCCCGGGTTCATATCGGCGCAAATGCCCTGATAGGAGACGGCGACGCGCGTCTCGTCGCCTACGATGTCCTCGGTGGTAAAGGTGAACGGATCGCCCTCCTTTAAGAATACCTTGCCGTCCTTGAACGTCTTGATGCGGAATTCCGGTCCCTTGGTGTCCAGCAGAATGGGGAGGGGAATGTTCTTTTCTGCGCGCACTTTTTTGATGACGGCGATTTTTTGCGCGTGTTCTTCGTGCGTGCCGTGCGAGAAGTTGATGCGGGCAACGTTCATGCCCGCGTCCGCCATCGCGGAGATGATCTCCTCCGTCTCCGAAGCGGGACCCAGGGTGCAGACGATCTTGGTTTTTTTCATAACTCATCCTCACAAAAAAAAGTTCTAATATTATTCTATCATATTTCCTGAAAAATACAAGATTTTTTTTGAAATTTGTGCTATAATATCTTTTGCTTCGAGCGGACTGCGCGGCCGCGGCGTACCTCGAGTACGACGAGGAAAGTCCGGGCATCGCAGGGCAGGACGCCTGATAACGTCAGGTGA
>ERZ1090879.294-NODE-294-length-32669-cov-10.708254_pt1 | contig 32669 bp, 29 predicted proteins | sample MGYA00478472_ERZ1090879 | MGnify/ENA primary metagenome ERZ1090879 (study PRJEB33644, sample SAMEA5815723) | chicken gut metagenome | biome: Chicken; feature: Gastrointestinal Tract; material: Caecum | place: Ireland | collected 2019-01-01 | study: A study of the... | reverse complement strand
AGATAGAGTATCTGTATTTCGATTACGATACGAATAAACGCAGGATATACCGCAAGGAAAACAAAGTCTATAAGGTCAATCCCATCGCAACAATTTTCTCGGACGATAAGTATTATCTGCTCTGTTATGACGACAAACATGGCAACCCCTCTCACTACCGTATCGACCGTATGGCTGAAGTGAAGGTTTCGTCAGAGGATATTGTGCCGTCAAAGCTGTCGGAGCTTTGCTCCATACAGAAGCATAAGCGGCAACTATTCGGAATGTTCACGGGCGAAGAATGCGAAGTTTCATTCGAGGCGGATAACTCTCTCATTGATACCGTGCTGGATAAGTTCGGATTTGATACGCGCCTGAGCGTCCGTAACAACCATACCTTCAGCTTTTCCGCGACCGTGCAATTAAGCCCCGTCTTTCTCGGCTGGTGCTGCTCCTTTGGGGGCAAATTAAAAGTAACGGGTCCAGAGAAAGTCTGTGAATTGTTGAAACAACTTGTATCTATAATACTAGATTGCTATATTGCAGTTTAATGCATGGGACAAAAAGGATTTTAGAATGTTACGCCATAAGTCATGGGATAAATATGAGATCGCTCTTTTGATTGAATGCTATGTGAATGTAACTTCACAAGGAAAGGAACTTGAAACTGAGCTCATTAAATTATCGAAAAATCTTCGTTCCATGGCAGTACACCAAGGTGAGACAATCGATGAGACTTACCGAAATCTCAATGGGATGCACTGGCAATATCAATTTATAAAATCTGCCTTTAATAACAGTCTTGTTGGCTCAAAAACACCACCTAAACTGTTTATTGAAATAGTACAGTTATTCCATTCGGATAAACATAAATTTGATGCCATTTTGATGGAAGCGCATAGATTAGCAGAGGATTATACTTCAACGATGGAAAATAAAAAGGAAGAATTTACTGCATGGATTCAAGCAACATATGGAAACAAGTATTCAGTTCAACTGTGCCTTGAATGTATTTCTGATACTTCAGATTATGCTGTTAATCATCACATAACCAAGACAAATTTTTGGAACATTAATGATTACAAAGAATTTAATTGCATCCGCGTTAAGCTGTCAGGAAGCAGAATTTTTAGGTTCTTTAATCGTAGTTTGTATAAAAATTTTGATAAAGTCGGGAAGATATACTCTGATTTTCTAAAGGAAGCATCGATTTCGAATACTCAAAAGCAGGATACTTCTAAAGAGGAATCATTTGACATTTCCTCGACGGTTGCTCAGGTTTATCCTATCAATATGGCAAAAGAGCTTCTTCCTCAGGAAGAATCCGATATTATTTTGAATCCAGATGGTTATATTTCGGAGCAACGAGAAATCCAGGAACCTTTAGTGTCGACTTCGGATAACATAAAAAGCCTTAATCAATATGCAGAATGGTTAATACAAGTAAGGCAATCATCCAATGTTACTGCTCGGTTATATATTTCTTCTATTAAGTCCGCTAATCGATTCGCTCTTTCTCGTCAACTTATTGCAGTAGACATTTGGAGTCTGAGAGATGATGTATTACAATCGTCAGTACAATCGATCCTATCAGACGAAGAATTCTATGAGTATAATGCATCTCAGCATAACCGTTTTAGTGCCGCATTAAAATCCTATGTAACTTTTAGGACCGGCGAAGTATTGCCAATCACAAAAAAGAGGAAGAAGAAAAACGACACCAGCTTTTCCATCGATACGGTACAAGACAAAAAGGTGGAAAATTGCCCAGAATCCATTAAAAATTTGTTATTGGCTAAATTTCCGTATGGACTTCGTACAGATTCTATTATTGATATTATGAAGTTTAAGAGCTATGCGAAAGATGAGCAAGTTGAATTTACGGCAAATGATGACTTACTGAAAGCTCAAATTTTGAGTTTCGGAATTACATATGAAGGAAAATCATGCTTCATATCCGATGAATCATGCTCTGAAATAATGTTGCTGCTCGACTCTATCTTTGATGCGGGTCATAGTGTTATATATTATGAAAATCTATATAACCTCCATCAAGAGTTGTTTGAAAAATGTCATGTTTATTCTCAGGAGCTACTTGGTTGTTTGCTTGAAAGGAGATTTCCACTAATTTATACTGCTAAAAATTTTATTACGAAAAATAGCTGCCGAATGAAAGAGAGTGATGCAGTGGAATTTGAATTAGCGCGTGTGTGGGGAGATGCAGTTAAACATACTTATGACGAGCTTTATGAAAAATTAACGTATATTCCAGATGAAAAAATCAGGTTTTATCTGTCATACGCACAAAAATTTGTATGGTCTTCTCCTGAAACTTTCGTAGCAATCGATAAATTTATTATAACGGATGTAGAAAGAGAAGCTATATACTCATACGTAAAGAATAAATGCAACGTAATAGGCTATGCGTCTATTAATGATGTTTCCTTGGGTAATATCGTAGAAGAAAACTACGATATGTCGATCACTGCCATTTATGATATAATTTATCGTGTAGTCTTAAAAGATGATTTTGCTCTGACAGGGAAAATTTTAACACATCAAAATAAGAGTGTGGATATTCTTACTATTGCAAAAGCTTATTGTGCTGGGAAAGACGCGTGTACTTTTTCAGAGTTGAATGATTATGTCACCTTTGTGAATGGCACTCAAAACCGTCAAGTCGCTTTCCAAGCCGCCTATGAGCAATTCGTGCGCATAGATGAAACGAATTATGTTGCTGATAAATTTGTGAATTTTTCTGTATCTGTGATTGATGATATTCTTGAAAAAGTTTTAGATAAAGGGTTTGCTCCAATTAAGAGTATTGCATCATTTGCATTATTCCCTGATTGCAATTTTTCCTGGAATCATTATATATTAGAAAGTTATTGCTATCGATACAGCAAGAAATTTCGCTTATCGATACTGAACTTTAATGATAAAAACGCAGGGATTATCATTAAAAAAGATATGACATTGGAATATTATGATATACTAACAATTGCCGCAGCAAATTCACCTGTAGAACTTACTAACTCTGCAGTGGGACAATACTTATGTGAAGCTGGATACACTTCCAAGAAAAGTATGAAAGCATTGGATGGTATTGTTGAAAAGGCGAAGGCACTTCGAGAGGCAAAATAAAATGTATTCTTATACTTTTGATGAAGAAACGGGTGGCATATTACTAAATTCATCCCCTACTAATTTTTCTAAGGAGCCACGTCCCGTATATGCAAGCGAAATGAACTTATTGGGTTTTTCTACATTTTGGGATTACGAAAATCAAGACGACATCCCCTATATGTGGGTAGAATCCAATTCTTATATATACCGCGGCACAGTAATCGCAAGAATTAAAGGAGGAGATTTAAATCATGCACCCGAATTGATACCTGTTCGTGACGAGACTGATCAAGTGTTATTTGTGAAAAATACTGGGACAATTTTGCAACCGATCGATTTGCAAAAAATGTGTGAGAAAAACAAAGAGCTGCTCACATTTATGGAAGATGCTACAGTTAAACTTATTGTAAAAGAATATGAAAAGTTTAAAAACAAATTAGATATTTTCCATGTTGCTTTTTCTGGAGGAAAAGATAGCGCTGTTTTGTTGGATTTGGTTAAGAAGGCCCTACCTAAAGGGAGTTTTGTTGTGATATTTGGCGATACCGGCATGGAGTTCCCGGATACCTATGAAGCAGTAGAAAAAACGAAAGCTCAATGCGATGCTGATGGTACTCCTTTTTATATAGCTCGTTCTCATTTTGACCCACATGAATCTTGGAAATTATTTGGGCCTCCGTCCAGAGTGCTACGGTGGTGTTGTAGCGTCCATAAAAGCACTCCACAAACGCTTAAAATGCGTGAAATTACTGGCAAAGATAACTATGTCGGTATGGACTTTGTTGGCGTGCGTGCCCATGAAAGCCTTGCGCGTAGCAAATATGAGTTTGAAAACTTTGGAAAGAAGCAAAAGGGACAATATAGTTTTAATCCGATTCTAGAATGGACATCGGCTGAAATATGGCTCTATATTTTTATAAATCATATGTTCGTAAATGCTGCATACAAAAAGGGAAATTCAAGAGCGGGTTGTTTATTATGCCCTATGGGAGGAGGGAAAAATGACTACATTCAATTTTCCTCATATCATAATGAAGTTGGTGCGTTTATTGATATAGTAAAATCTATGAATGCGCGAAACGCTGGGGATGAAGAGGCGCTATGTACATATTTATCAAATGGTGGTTGGAATGCAAGGAAAAATGGTCGAGACTTAGTAAATAATGATGAAAATTTTTTTGATGAGATTAGAGATGGCAAACTTATATTGACAATATTTAATCCGAAGACTGATTGGCATGAGTGGATGAAAACTGTAAAACAATTGCCGTTTGAATTCCATATTGAAACAATAGACAGCGGATATAAAGTAATTTGCGATGCGTCTGTCTTAAAAGATTATCCTAGTGAGGCTAAGAAGTTTAAGCAGGTTTTTAAAAAAGCCGCATATTGCTTGAGCTGTCGTGTGTGCGAAACAAATTGTAGGAATGGATGTATTTCCTTTAAAGAAGGACTTTCTATTAAAGGCTGTATACAATGTGGACAATGCCATGATATAGATGATGGCTGCTTGGCTTTTCATTCATTAAGACAATCTAAAGGGGAGGGTAGTAATATGAAAACTGCAAGTATCAATTCTTTTGCAAATCATGCGCCAAAAAATAATTGGGTGCAAGGGTTTTTCGATTTAGGTAATGAATGTTGGGATGGAAATCCTCTTAACTTGGGTTCTAATCAAATTCCGATGTTTAAGAAGTTTTTAAGGGAATGCGGCTTATTGGATAAAAAGAATAAAACTACTTCTCTTTTTGATATTGTGCAAAAAAAAGGTTGGGCAGATAATACGACTTGGGGACTGATGGTAACCAATTTATCATACAATGCGCAGTGCAGATGGTATATAGAGAATCTTGATGTTGGAATATATTATGATAGAGGAAAGGTTAGCGATTTGTTGGTTCTCGATGGAGTTAGCAAAGAGGATGCAACCTCTATTATTAATGCATTTAAAAGATTTACTGAGCTGCCGATGGGAACCGTTTTGAATTGGGGGCATGTAGAGGAAAAAGGACGTCAGATTGAATCTTTATGTAGAACAAAATGCGATATTGAAGATAATAGAGTTATTCTGTATGCATTATTCAAATTTATCGAGCATTGTAATCTCGAATCTAATCATGAATTTCATCTCTCTTATCTTTTTGACGAAGAGACGGAACGCGATGGTATAAGTCCAGTTAGAATGTTTGGTATTTATGATGAGGAAGAATGGAAATCGATCTTGCTTGGTCTGTCTGCAAGATATCCTAATTTTATTGGGGCTACTAAAACGATTTCCCTGAAAGAAAAGACATCAGAAGACGTATTAGAACTTTTTAGAGAGGATATGTAAGATGGCTACAATGAAATATTGCGAATATTTTGATATTGACGAAGCTTATTTCCCTTGTATTGATGAATCCGCTATCAATGCTGGTGTTGACTGGAAAAATACTTACCCACATGAAACTTTTATTAAACTTCTGAAAATGACGGAAGTTATGTTAAGCGGAACCACGAAACGTTCTCTTTGGATCCATGGCGCCTATGGTACAGGTAAAAGCCAATGCGCTTATGCATTAAAAAAGATTTTGGAAGTTCCGGAGGATGAATTGCGGGAGTATTGGGATCGATATGAGCCGCTTAAAAAAGAACAGGCGCTTCTTGGCAAACTCATAGGCCATAAGGAAAAGAAAATTTTAACATCTTTTCGTTATGCTTCGGGCAGCATCGATTCCCCGCAGCAGTTCTTCTTTGCTGTACAGGAAAGCATTAAAGCGGCGTTAGAAGCAAATCATGTTGAATATAAGGGCGAGAACACGCTGAAAGAAAGTGTAATCGCTTGGATGGAAAAACCCGCACAAAAGGCCTTGATTAATTCGCTTTTGCAAACGCCAGAATGGAAATCACTGTTTTCTGAATCATCCGCCGAGGAAATAGTCGAAGAATTAAAAACGAATTCTAATGTTTCTTCTTTGATGGGAAATATTTTCCGTATGTCAGCAAAAGAAGGATTTACTGCGTTATCTTTGGATGCAGATAAACTTCGTAATTGGATCAAGGATATCATCACGAAGAATGGCTTAAAAATTGTTCTTATTTGGGACGAGTTCAGTGATTTCTTCCGTTTAAATAGGAATTCGTTAGGCGATTTCCAAAAGATTGTATCGATTTGCGAAGAACTTCCCTTCTATTTAATTGTTGTCACACATCCTCTGTCTTCCATAAGTAATAGCGATGAATCCTGGAAAATTGTACAGCAACGTTTTGATCGCGTAGAGATAGAATTACCAGAAAATATTGCATTTGAACTAATTGGACATGCTTTCAATGTCAAAGAAGCGGCAAAAGCTCAGTGGACCCAGATGACGCAAGGGTTGGAGAGCAGCCTTCCTAACTCGATCAATGCAGTCATGAAAGCGGCAAATATTACCGATAGGTCTGTTATTCGCCGTATTTTACCTATTCATCCTATTGCCGCTTTGGTTTTGAAAAACATCGCTCATGCTTTCCAATCCAATCAGCGAAGCATGTTTGATTTCATTAAATCATCTCATGATACCGACGTACAGGCTTTTCAATGGTTTATTAAAGAGTATGGTCCAATGGACGATGCTCCTTTTCTGACTGTTGATATGCTTTGGGATTTCTTTTATGTAAAAGGGAAAGAATATCTCACTTCTGATATTAAACTGATTTTGGACACTTTCTCTCAGCAGACGATGTTGAATGAGAAAGAAAAGAAAGTCCTCAAAGCCGTCCTCATTTTGCAGGCAATTGATCAAAGATTGGGTGGATCTTTGCCATTGTTAAAACCAACGGATCAAAACCTAAACTATACGTTTGAGGGCATTGCCGAATACGAGATGTCAGCAAAGAACATTGCGGCTGCATTGGTCGCAAAAGGTGTTTTGATTTGTACCCCCATAGGCGAAGGGAAAAAGGTATACGGAGCTGCTGTATTAGCAGGTGACGGAGCCAAGATTGAAGCTACGAAAATTGATATTAGAAAGCAAAGTACGATCTCGCGATTGGTTCAGGAAGGCGATCTTTTATCCACTGCGTTAGGTCTGTCTCCTGCTTTAAAATTAAGATATGCTCTTAATGACACCGGAGCATTGCCTATCGCTACTATTTCTGATTTTACGAAAATTATGGATTCTCTAAAGCATAAGGATGCTTCATGGCGCTTTTATGCTGTTTTGGCATTGGCAAAAAATGAAGATGAAGCTCAAAATTTCCGTGCTTTAATTAAACGTACGATTGCAGATGAACAGTATAAAAATATCATCGTAATAGATGCTTTATCGTCGCCTTTAGGTAATGAATTATTTGAGCAGTATGTTGATTATTCAGCGATGTCGATTTATTACCAGGGAAATAATAACCAACAGGCAAAAGATAATGCTCGTAAGGCAAAAGATATTTTGAATAGAACCTGGAAAGACAGGATCCATGAAGGCCAATTCTATGTTTATACATATACAAATCAGGATGGGGAAAAGGCAACGGGAGCTGGAAATGTACAAGTATTTTTACAGAGTTATGTGCTGAATAAATTCCCCTACGTACAAGATTTTGCAAAAGGTCTTACAGAAACGCAACTTAAATTAACGCAAGCAAAACAAGTTGCGAGATATGGAATTGTTGAAGCGGAAGTTAAAGGTTTAATTGCCGGCTGCGAAAAGAATGTATTAGGAATGGTTTGGGGTAGAAAAGAATATTGGTTGGCGCCTGAATTACAAAGCTGCCCTATATCTATTATTAAAACAAAACTGGAAGAATTGATTCAAAATACTTTTACTGAGCATGGCCGCATTTCGATCGATGAAATTTATGACTTTTTGCAGGATGAATTTGGATTTTCGCCTTGCAATTTGTCCGCATTTATCACCGGATTTTTGTTAAAAGAGTATAGTAAAGATCCTTATAGATATATTAATGCGGAAGGTTATCCTGAGGCCATGACTCCAGATAAAATGGCGGAAATGATCGGTAATTATATAGGTAAATCTCCCAAAACAACCTATATTGAGCTCATGACCGCTAAAGAAAAAGCATTTTATGAAACGACTGAAGTAGCATGGGGTGTGCCGGCAACGACATGTTCTTCCCCCTCGCAAGTTGGTATTATGTTAAACACCAAGATGCGGGAGCTCGCCTTTCCTATTTGGTGCCTAGAAGAAATAGATGGCGGGCTTTATGATGTGGTCAAAAAGTATATAGCCTTGGTTCAATGTGATGGTAAAAAGGCGCAAGTTTTAGCCAATGAGATTGGGGAGATTGCCATTGCGAGGCCGTCTATTGCAAATAGTTTAAAAGCGCTTCTTACTGCTGAAAATTGTCAGAAAGGGATGGAATTATTCCTGAAACACTTTGAGGGTGGAATGCTGCCCAGTTTGGCAAAAGATATTGGCGCTGAGAATTTGTATCTTTCTGATATTAAAAACATATTTAGCGTAAAACACTCTGCTCTTTGGGTGGGAGAGACAGGCCAAGCGGAGATCTCGAAATTAATTGTTGAATATCAATTAATTAAACAGACGAATTCGTTATTAAATACCTCATGCAACACAAAAGAAAAGATGTTCACTGCATGGAGAGATGAGTTAAAATTTATTGGATTTTCTGGTGAAGCGTTAAAGGCAAAACATCCAGAGTTGGATAGAATCATTTCTTATTTGCTGAAAATAGTAAATAGAGAAGATTTACTTCCCGATATTTTAAAATCATGGCTTCATGAAATGATAGCTCATCGTGCAGAATTGGCAGAGGTTTTGAATGATCGTCTTTCTGTTTTTAAGGAGTTGTACGGCGCGTATCTTGAAGGTTTTTCCGAATTGGAAATAGAAGAAATCAGAAATTCCATTAAGAATGATATCTTCCCTGCTTCTATAACTGTAAGTAATCAATGGGTCAAACAGGCTGCGGAGAATTATCGTAAAAATCAGCTTAAGACGCAGTTGTTTAATCTTTGGAAGGTAGAGACAAATACAAAAAATCCTATAGAATGGTCAGCCCGTTATCAAACACCTATTTTATGCATGATAGAAGCGTCTTATTATGAAGAAGCCAAACATGTATTTAACGTATTAAATAGTGCGATGCAGAGCGATTCCGATATTCGTAGCGCATTAACATTCTTTGATTCGCATCATGAAATTTTTGATATCTTAAATGACGAAAATCAGAGAGATCAAAAGTTTAGAGATAAGATCATTGGAAGTTATGCTACGTTGTTGCCTGACGTAAATAGAGTGCGTGGAGCGTTAGATTCTTTGTCGATCAATGTATACGACTGGATTGATAGCCCTATAGTAAAGCAAAAAATTCAATCGCTTGCATCAGCAGAGTATTTTGCCGGCGGCAGCGACAAGGCCATCCAACTGATTGATGGTATGAGCGATGCGGAACTAAAGCAGCGTTTAAAAGAACTTGTACAAAAAGATATTGATTTGGGAATTAAAATAATTTCTTCTGAAGGTGAAAAATAATGCCCAATATATTCGTTGACAATTATTTATCCAAAGCAAAAGGCTTGCCGTTCTTTTATGTTGTCAGTGATGAAAATTACTGCTCTGTTTTGAGTGAATTGCAAAGACGTGGATTGAAAATTATAAAAATCAGCGATTTTTGTAAAAATGCAGATCGATTCCCCGCATTGGATGATTTAATTGATTCTTTCAGAATTGCTGATGTTGATTGCGCTACTAATAAATATGTCCTCGTTGGATTAGGCGAATATCTTGCTTTGCGAGGGGAGGTAGAAGCCCTAAAAGTTATTCGAGGACTTAAAAATACTACATTGGGAAACGCCCGAGTAGTTATACTGTTACGATATATCCGTAATCAAGTAAAGATCATCTCCGAAGAAGACTTAAGATTAAAAGCACAGCGGGTTTACTTTGATGACGGAGATATGGCAGCTATTTATGTTACCAATATAAGAATGAAGTCGAATTTGGGCTTAGTCTCAGAGAATGGCATTAGGGGGTTATTAAAACAATTCGAGGCGGGGGCAACCGGAACTTTATGCGTTTCAACTGATTTGGATTTATCTAAATCTTTGTTTCCTATTGTTCAGATAGATAATGCATATGATGCTATAAGGCAGCTTGTGAGAGGGTTTTCTCTTCCTGTTGAATTGGGTTCTACTGAATATTGGGGAAAACTTCTTATAGAATTGCAGAAAAACCATAATTCCTTGTCTGCCGTTTTATCATATGATGAGGACTTAGAAGATGATTTTATTAATAAGGCTTTCGGCTTAGAGTACCACAATTGGCTATATTTTTTAACTTTAAAACTTAATATAGAAAAGATAAAAAATCCATATTTGAAATATATATTTCAAAAGCAAAAGTCTTTTGAGACACTACAAGCCAACATTGTCAATGGTATTATTGAGATATCACATCGTTCTCCTCAATTTAAGGAGCTATATGATGGGCGTAAAAAGATTATAAAAGCTCTATCAAATATGGATGGAACTCAGTATATTTTGGATTTTATCCAAAAAAATGATATTGATCCAAGCGAAAGTATTTATAAGCTTACTGATATTACGATTTATGAAAGACAGGCTATTATTGCTTGGGTATCACAATATGGGCTTATCCCTGAGATTGATTATCTGTATCCGGCATTGTCCGCTTACTGCAAAAAATATGAATTCTCCTGTGGACGTGTTTCGCGTATTTTGACAGATTATTTTGATAACTACAAGAAGCAAAAAATTTCTAATGCTGTAACAGAGGAATTTAAAGTAAATGTTAGTAAGTTCGCGTTAAACTATACTGCTCTTGCAACGCGTGAAAATATTTTGGCTTCAATTGATGATAAGGAACATACTTTTCTTTATTGGATCGATGCGCTTGGCGTTGAATATTTATCCTATATCCAAGAACTTGCAAGAACAAAAGGCCTTGCTCTTCATGTAGACATAGTGCGTTCAGAATTACCGACGATCACCTCTATAAATCGAACTTTTTTTGATGATTGGAGTGGTGCCGGTAAAAAGAAAGAATCAAGATTGGATGAAATCAAACATAAAGAAGAAGGCGGCTTTGATTATTCGATTTGCAAAATGCCTATCCACTTAGCAAATGAACTTGATGTGGTGAAAGAAGCGATTGCAAAGGCGGCCGTAGAACTTTCACAACATCGATATAAAAAATTTATTATTGCTAGTGATCGTTGACCAGTATAAAGAAGCAAGAAAGGAATTTACCATTGGAGAATGGATAGATATTGTTTTGGGCGCTGTAGATTATAATGCGACTGGCTATAAAACTGACGAAGAAAAATTAACAATGCTTACTCGTCTTCTTCCCTTTGTTGAGAAGCGATTAAATTTAATCGAGTTAGCTCCAAAGGGGACAGGAAAATCCTATCTTTATGGTAATGTTAGTCGTTATGGTTGGTTATCAAGCGGTGGTATTATGAGCCGCGCTAAAATGTTTTATGATCAAAGTAAACGACGTGAAGGATTAATAGCAGGTAGCGACTTTATTACATTAGATGAAGTACAAACCATTTCATTTACGGATGTCGACGAAATGCGAGCAGCATTAAAAGGTTACTTAGAGCAAGGAAGTTTTACGGTCGGCGATTATAAAGGAGTGGCAGATGCAGGCGTCATATTATGTGGAAATATCCGTAAAGAAATTATGGACGCCGATGGTTATAGCAACATGTTTGTTGAATTACCCACAGTATTTCATGAATCTGCATTAATTGAGCGTTTTCATGGATTTATAAAAGGCTGGAATATACCTCGCATGAACGATGATTTGAAAGTATCTGGCTGGGCGCTTAACTCAGAATATTTTTGCTCAATTTTGCATGAGCTAAGAAGTGATATGAGCTATCGCTCTATCGTAGATGAATTAATTATTGTTCCTGATGGGGCAGATACGCGTGATACAGAAGCTGTAAAACGTATCGCAACTGCTTATTTGAAGCTATTATTCCCAAATGTACAAAGTGTTGATGATATTTCAGCATATGATTTTAAGCATTATTGTTTAGATCGTGCTAAAAGAATGCGAGACACAATACGGTATCAGCTTGGTTTGCTTGATTCTGAGTATGCAGGAAAAGACTTGCCGGCTTTTCAAATAAATAAGGCAATGGAGTAAGATAGATGCAAGAAAAAAAATGTTATGCATGTGGGAAAACTCCCCTATCAAAGGATGAGATTGGATTAACTAAAAAACTTATCGACAAGAATGCATCAAATTTTTATTGTATGGAATGTCTGGCCGATTATTTAGAAGTGACGGTGGATGAACTTTCTGCTAAACTCGAAGAGTTCAAAGAAGAAGGTTGTACATTATTTAAGTGATATACCATGAAGAAAATCATTTATGCTGATAATGCAGCGACTACGGCATTAAGGCCTATTGCTTTAGCAGCGATGAAACCTTATTTAATTAATGAATTTGGAAATCCATCGCAACCATACTCTTTTGCGCGATCTTGTAAATTAGCATTAATAAGAGCTAGAGAGACGATAGCTTCTTGCATTAACGCTGATCCTGATGAGATTTTTTTTACGTCAGGAGGCACGGAAAGCGATAATTGGGCAATTAAAGGCACAGCTTTTTTAAATTATGAGCGAAAAGCCGTGATTACATCAGCCATAGAGCATCACGCAATATTGAATTCCTGTAAATTTATAGAAAAGCAGTGTTATCCTGTAGCTTATTTACCTGCTTTGTCGGATGGGACAATAAGTATAGATGCGCTAAAGTCTATTATAACTTCCAATACATACCTGGTCTCCATTATGCTTGCCAATAATGAGATTGGCACTATTGAGCCCATTAAAGAATTAGCTAGTATTGCCCATGGTAATGGTGCAATTTTCCATACTGATGCTGTTCAAGCGATAGGGCATATCCATGTCGATGTTAAAGATTTAGGTATTGACCTCTTATCAGCCTCTGCTCATAAATTTGGAGGGCCTCGCGGCGTTGGATTTCTATATATCAAGAATGGAACACGTATTGCACCTTTACTAGATGGGGGTTCTCAAGAACAAGGATTTCGTGCAGGAACAGAAAATGTAGCAGGCATTGTTGGTATGGCTGCTGCCTTAAAGGAAAGCTGTGAGAGCGTGAAAAATTCAGAAAAACTATATGGATATGAAAGACGGTTGCTTCATCGGTTACAAGAGAGTGGGATAAGATTAAGCGTAGATTTTATTTGGAACGGAAATCATGAAACGGGCAAGCATTTGCCAGGCCTCATGAGCCTTTCTTTTTTGGGAAAAGATGGTGAGATGCTTTTACATCGCTTAGATTTAAAGGGTATTATGGTTGCTACGGGAGCAGCATGCGATTCAAAAAGCACACAAGTTTCCCATGTAATTAGCTCTATAGGCGTGCCTTCTTCATTTGCAGCAGGGACCATTCGTATTTCATTGTCTCAAAATTCGCCCGTTGAAGATGTCGATAATATTGCGGAAGCAATAGTTGATGTCCTGAAAAGATAATTATAAAAACCTGTCCACTTATATCGGGCAGGTTTTTAACTTCTGAAAATTTTCTCAGAAATATCTCCAAATGTCGTGGATATTGTACATCTTGCGGTTGACTTCCCCTCTTTTATATGATATAATCTAAGCATAAAAACAAACATATGTTTGTATTCTGAAAAGGAGAACTGATAAGCGATGAGTAAAAATAATGTCAAATGTCCTATATGCGGACATGTGAACCAAGATGTGGATCTGGATGAAACCGAAGGGTGGGTGGAGTGCTGTAAGTGTGAAGCTGTCTTTATGGCGGCTTCTGATAATCAGCAATTCTGCAAGCCTGAGCCAGAATCCTTCAACCTTTCCGTGCATACGAGTAACGCGTAAAAATTTTCGGCGAAGTAACATTATAATCAACATAGCCCCGTTTGTTGTTTTAGGATGAAAAACTGTTTCGTTGCGGGATATCCCCTACTGAGCAAGTTTTTTATTGAGTCGATTGAATTGCATGATAAGGAAGGGCGCTATTTGAAACTAACAGAATTAACCCGCCCGTATGAGATATACTGTGATAATTGCACAAACCGTTATATAGCTTACAAGAACAAGAACGGAAAAATATCTTGCAGATGTCCCGTATGCGGCACATTGATAACATTTAGCAGGAAAACAAGATTACTTATAATCAAGGAATTGCATGCCCCTAAAGGCAACTAACAATTTCATAATAACACGGTTGTTCGGGAGAGGTCGGTCGAGCTGAAACAGGGCTTATATAAAGCCAACCAGAATACTTACAACTAAGATCGATTGATTATGCCAACCGCTGCGTTAATGCAGCACCTGAGAGGTCAGCGATAAGATAAGATTTCATTTTGAAGTCTTGTCTTTCGCCGGCCTCTTTTTTTATGCCAAAAACAGTCTGATCCACTGTTGAAACGGATCGAAAAAAATATTGAATGCCTGATTTGCAATAAGGGCAAGGGATACATATGGCTTTTCTTGTTTTGGGAAGAAAAGCGGAAAGTATCTTTTTCTTGCCATGCCCTTATTGCGAGCGGAATGGCTCGAAAAGTTTCTCTTCCCATGTTCTCCTTTGCCTGCATTGCGATTTGGCGAAGGAGATTTTTCATGGAAACCAAAGAGCAAAAACAGTTTTACGTCACAGTAAACGGACAGAAAGTCGAGGTCAGCGAAGAAGTATATCGCGCATATGTGCGCCCTATCCGAGCGCAACAGCGTGCAAAACGTCGTAATTGGAGATGTATTGTATTGGCTGAAAAATATGGACTTGTTCGATGCAAAGAGGATTGCAATCAATGTCCTTATGCCCTGCAAGGGAATGTTCCTACGGGGAATGAAACGTCATTGGATACATTGTGCGAAGCCGGGTTTGATGCTCCGTCTTCCGGCGACATTGAAGCAGATTTGATTGAATGCGAAGAACGTGTTGAGACAGCGGCAAGAGTGCAAGAAGCAATAGGATTGCTCAATGCAAGGCAGCGATACATTGTGCAAGCGATTTATTATGACGGAAAAAGCAAACAAAAGGTTGCTCAAGAATTAGGAATAAAAAAGTCAGCGTTATCGGAAGCACTTAACCGCATAATGCAACACTTAAAAAAATATTTGGAAAAATAAATTTTTTTTTCGTTTTACCCGTGAACTTTTCAAACTTTTTGTCCTTGTGGTAGTGAAGGGAGTTGAGAGTAGCATCAAGAAACAAGCAATGATCCTTGATTGCGTTCCGATTCTTGGCACAAATCTTACAAGGAGGAAATCGAATTGATAACTTCGGAGCAAATCAGAAGCGATCTGCGGGAAATTCGTTATTACTATGCGCGGAAAGACAAATTGGACGACGCCAGTCATTCTACCGGGGCCTTACCCATTAAAAAGATTGCAGAGAAATACAACAGCATCGTCCGTGAAGCTCCTTTGCGCCTGTATGACGTCTATGCTTGCCTGTATATTCGCGGGCAAACTCAGGAAGAGTTAGCCTCCGAATTAGGATATACACCGCAATATATCCGGAAAATGATCATCAAACTTCTCGCTTACTTCAAGAAAAAATTAAACGAAACGGAGGTAAACAATGGAGCAGTTCATGAAACATTTTGTTCACGCGATTCTTCATGCTAAGCCGGAAGATATCGTCACATCGTTTGATGATTATGACGATTACGAGGATGATGAAGAATACGAAGACGAACAAAACGTACAGGACGAAAAGGTAGGCGGCGTTGATGATGAGGATGTTGAAGAATCGTTTGATTACAGTACAGACGATGATCTTCCCGACTTCCTTGTGAGAGCAACGAATGTCTATCGCACCGATTACTATATCGTGCGACAGCAGGTCATGTACAAAAATGATGCGTTGCTTGGCGCATATCTGTGCAGCAAAGATACGTTCTTCTGCCGCACGCCCGAACGCGACCGCTTATATGCGTTGGCTTTCCCTAAGAGAGAAGAAGCCGACGGTAAGCGCATCCGCACCCTGATGTACGTTCGCAAGTACATCGACTGACAAAGGTGTAATCGGTTATACCCCCATATATGGCGAAAATACCGTGCGGTACTTGCAAGTATAAGAGCGGCCGCTCACCGCAAAGAATCGCACGGGACGGAACGTCCGACCGGGTAGTGACCGTTACCGGATATCTACAATTTTATATCATTTTACGCTTGGCTAACGGCAACACGGGCAACACTCGCTGCGCTAACGGCGATACGGGCAAAAATTCATTCAAGGAGGCATATATGCCCAGAAACAACTCTACAACTTCCGGCGGCAGCAAGTACAATAACCGCCGCTGGTACATCCCTTCCAAGCGAGCCAAGAGCTATGCGGAAGAGCGCAAAGCAAAAGTACACCAGCACGGCAAGAAAGAAGGTCAGGAACTGACCGATTATGAAGCGGGTATCCGTTCGGGATACTTGCAGGCACAATCCGACCATGCCGGCATCTACAAGTACAAGAAAGCTCTCTCTGAGGGCAAGTCCAAACAGGAAGCGCGCGAAATCTCGCAGCGCAAAGGCAGAAATTAAAATTCAGGAGGAACAGAATGGAAAAGAACACGATCAAAGTCGAACGCGAAACGTTCGAGAGAAACGGCAAGACCTATTTCGGGTATTTCGTCAGCGGTGAAGTCCGCGGCAGAAAAGTAAAGGCAGGCGTAAAACCGCCTGACAACGGCGGATATACCGTATTGGATATCGTTTTTGACGGCGCTATGGAAGCAGACCTGACTGTCACGCCTTTTGAAATGAAGGCTGAAGACGGCAGGACGATCACGGGCAACACATATGCGGTCACTTCGGTGGATCCCGAAACGGGTGAAATTTATTCCTGCAAGGTCAAGCCTGCACGCGATTCGGACAAGACGCTTCTTCAGATGCTGCTTTCCAAATAACGGCATCGGGACTTGGAATGGCGGTTTACGGGGAAAACCGTAAACCGTCTATTCCCCTATTACTTAGAAACAGGAGGTTTTTATGAGTAACTACAATGACAATTCTTCTTGGTCTGAGCGGTTCAGCTGGATAGTCACTATTGCCGCGATGGTGCTTGTGGCTATCCTCTCCATCGGACTTCTCTGCGCGCTGTTTATACAGCCTAAGGAAGAAAAGCAGGAAGATACGGAACAAACGGCTGTCAATGAGCAGGCGACAGTTTTGGACGGCGAAGGCAACGCTATGGTGAGCGGAAAGACGTATGCAATGCCGCAGAGAATGGTCTTTGCCGCGACTGCGGCGGAGGCTGCTACCGCAAGCGAAGGCATCACCCTCACGGCAACGGTATCGCCCGAAACAGCGGATAACAAAGCCGTGGATTGGAGCGTATCTTTCGTTAATCTCTCGTCCTCTTGGGCAAGCGGTAAATCCGTCACGGATTATGTCACGGTAACACCTACATCAGATGGAGCTTTGACTGCAAACGTCAACTGTCTGAAAGCATTCGGCGAGCAGATAAAGGTCACGGTGGCTTCCCGTGTGAATCCTGAGGCGAAAGCCGAGTGCACGCTGGATTATGCCCGCCGCATTCTGGATACAGCCCTCTATCACGAAGAGATGGACAAGAACATTTTGGATTTCGGTTCGGACGAGATTCTTTTGGATATGGTCGTACCAGATTTTGAAGGCTTAAAAGACGGAATGTCGGACGGTACCATCTGGGCGGGTGGTTATTATCAGACCTATCTGAATCCGGGCGTGCAGATAAGTCCCGAAGACGAAGCCGATCCGGAAGCCAAATGGGGCGACGAATCAGCAAAACGTACATATCGGTTTTCAGACTATACGATAAAGGACTGTCTGCCCTTTTTCGCGGAGGGCAATGAGTACGGGCTTGAGTTCGAAAGCCAGACAGACGTCCACGACGACATCATTGAGCTTTTTATAAACTATGCAAGAGAAGCTAACGCGGACAGAGGCTCGCCCATCTTTTCCTTTCAGGAGATAACGAGAAATGGTTTCATAGTCGGCAATAACCCCGTTATGATGGCGATAGAGATGCTCACAGGTTATAACGGCGTGGGCATGTCGAACTTTGACGCCGCGCTCTATGAAAAGTATATGGGCCTGTTCATTGATTGGATACAAGAAAATCCGGATACGCCCATCGCAGAGTTCACAGTAACTTTTACCGGCAAGTATTCCACGTTCACGAGGCACTATTCCTTTCGTTACAATCCCGAAACGGTAGAGATGCCCGTGTTCTCGCTGGGGCTTGACAAAACGGAAGTCGTGATTTAAGGAGGAGGTTTTTATGAGTAATAACGAACTTTATGAACACAAGCGTTCGGATACCGTTAAATGGGTATTGACGCTTTTTGCATTCATTCTTGTGGGCGTAATGCTTGCGGGTATCATTCTCGGTTGGTTTGACAAGAAAGATGAGCTGCCTGTGGAGGAAGAACAGACGGAGCAGGCAGCCGTCACAGACGGCGACGGCAATGCAATGGATGAGAATACAGTCTATCCCATGCCTGAAAAGATGTCTTTTTCCGCCGCAGCGTTTGTGGAGCCGCTTGCGCAGTTCGGTGAGCCTACCGGAACGGTGACATCGGAACAGAGCGTGGATGTGCGTATTGAGGCATACGTCTATCCTGATAGCGCAGCAAATAAGGAAGTAGATTTCTCCGTTGCTTGGGGCAACGCTCCTACGCACGGCAGCGAGCAGGTCAGTAATTATCTCACTGTAACGCCCGATTCGGACGGCAGCACGACGGCGACCGTTTCCTGTAAAAAGTCGTTTGGCGACGATACCATTATCATCACCGTCACCACCCGCGAGGGCGGATACACGGCGACCTGCACGGTTTCGTTTACGGGCATTGCAAGCGGCATTGAGACTACGAGCAGCACCGCGACAAAGAAATCAACGTCAGAGCGCGGCGAATATTATGAGCTCGGCACGAGCAAGACGTACACGTTTGATATCGGGCTTACAAACGCCTTTGACGAGGCCGCAGGCAATCTCTCCGTAACGGAGATCGGCGGCGAAGGTACGATGTATTTCTGTAACGGGTACTATAACGACGGCGGCTATCTCGTCTGCGATGAAACGTACCAGAAAGATTTAAGCGAGATAGCAAGCAAGTTCGTTACTTCCGCTACCATTTCCGGAAATACGCTCACTGTAAAGACGGGTTCTAAAATTCTGGAAAACTATTACGACCATTCCGCTCCGGATGAGTACTATATCACAGAAATTTTGTATGACCGTTATGTCGTGGAAATTACGGACGATACAATGGGCTATAAAGGCGTCGGCGACACGTTCAATAACCAGAACGCCAAGTACAACGCCGAAAATATCGGCTCGTGCTACTTCTATGTAACGGTCAAGGACAGTATCAGCGGACTTACGGAGACGGTCAGGCTTTGGGTTGTAAGCTCCGTGAACGGCGTATCCCTTTCCAAGACGCAGCTTGAATTTTAAGGAGGAGGACTGAACTATGAGTAACAACGAATTGTATGAACACAAGCGTTCGGATACCGTCAAATGGGTATTGACTCTGTTGGCATTCATCCTCGTAGGCGTGATGCTTGCGGGAATCATTCTCGGCTGGTTCGACAAAAAAGAAGAGTCGCCCGCCGGGGAAGAACAGCAGCAGACAGAAGACGGCGGTATGGTCGTCGGTGAAGCCGAAGGCAGCGGCATAAGAGTTATGTCTGTAAAAATTGCGCGTGCAAGCTATGAAGAATACGGCATATCGCCCATGGCGGAAAGTGCGCAGCGTCTTACCGCAACAATCACGCCTGCAAATGCTACAAATCAAGAGGTTGACTGGGCGGTTGCATGGGTAAATCCTTCGTCCTCTTGGGCGAGCGGCAAAACAGTTACAGATTATGTAACAGTAACGCCTACATCGGACGGCGCACTCACGGCAAACGTGGAATGTTTACAGGCATTCGGCGAGCAGGTGAAAGTTACATGCACGAGCCGCCAGAACACAAAGGCGAGCGCCAGCTCTATGGTCGATTACGCAAGGCATATAACTTCCGGTACCATGAACTATCTCGGAGATAAGACGGGAACTGTAAACTTCACGCCGGAAGGTTCCACCTACGAATATACGGCAACGAGCAACGTGGAAGAAATCTATCTCGACAGCGACGATTCCGTATTCACCCCCGAAATGGGTTTAGGCACGCTCAACGACGAGTTCACTTACGACATTACCGTGACTATGAACGGCGATTGGGCGCAAGCGGTGTATGAAGGCGGTTTCTATGCAAGCTATATCGACAGTAATTACATAAAAGACCTTTCCGAAATAGGTATGTTACAGATAGGCTCCTTTATCGGCGCAAATATCTTGACCGGTGAAGGTCAGGATATGGTATATGACGATGCCTATACAGGTTCGAGCGGCGCGTTCAACGGATTAAGTTCCGCATTGCGTAATTACGGCACCGCCGAATTATTCACCGTAGAGGTCGTTGCTACGGGACAGTATTCAACCTTTACGGGAAGCTGCACATTCAGCTGCAACGCCTCGGGGTTCCAGATTTTGGTTGAAAGCGTAGGCGGTCTTGGCAATCTTGTATTTTAAGGAGGTGAACCATGCAGAGCAAAGGACAGACAGCGGCGAAGGTCATAGGCGTTATCCTTGTGCTTGCGCTGCTGGCAGGAATTGTAGCCGTTATCTACCGTTTCACCAACGGCTTTAACGAGGACTTCAAGACATTTTATGTCGAGTATGACGGCGAGCAGATTTTGACGGCGGACAGCAAACTGCATCTCGTAGAGGGACAAACACACCGCTTCGACGTCAAGTACACCTTCGACACGGGAAATTCCGAGCCGAAGGACTATAACGTCAAAGTAATACCCAACGCCGAGCGCGACTTCGACTTCACTGTGGACGGAGAGCGCTATCTCTATTCCAAAGAAGATGATTTAACGGCGGCTTTCGGGCTGAATAAACAGGATACATACTTCGAGCTCGTTATCCCGGAAGATTTCAGCTTGCAGTATGCGCTGCAAAGCTGTTATCCGGGGCAGGAAGTCATTGTTCCGGAAGAAGCCGAGCAAGGAAATCCTTACCCCTATACGCTGGTCGTATCCTCGTATAACGAGAGCGTCGTTTACCGCATCAATTTGAGCGTCGGCGCAGAAGTCACGGGCGTGACGCTCGATCCCGAACAAATCATCTTCACGGGCACGCAGGAATAAGGAGGCAAAACATGACGATACGGAACATAAAAGCTATGTTTGCGGTGTTCTTGCTGGTATTGCTTGTGTGTTTCGGCGCGGTCATGGGCGGACAGGGAAACTTGTCCGCTTTTGCCGCCACCGACGTGCAGACGGCATACGAGAACACGAACGTTTTGGATAATCTGGAAGGTAGTACCATAGGCGGGAAGGAGTTCGATATCGCAGACTATCCGCATAACGACAGCGGCAAACCACAGATAATCTCACTCGTTGAGTTCTGCTATTCCTACTATGCGGACAAGCAGGAAGATTTCGGGCTGTATATTTATGTGTACAACCCGCAGGACATTGCCTTGGATATGGCGACGGACAGGAACAAAATTCAGTTTACATATGGGGACAAACAGAGCTATTCCAAGTATACATTGGAATTTCTCAACTACTCCGAACGGGCAGGCTATGAAGGCAGGTTCTTTAAGTTTAAGATACGCCTGTCGGATGCCGAGCGGCTGGATATCCTGAACACCGTCAATGACGACGGGCGCGTTTACAAAATCAGCGGCATAGAGCTTTCGTATAAAGGCTCGGTGACGGAATACGTATGCGCGCAGACCTATACATATACGGGCTATGCGGAAGGCTACGGCTCGGAGCTGGCCACGGGCGACACGCTTTCCTGTAAGGTGGACGGGTTCAATAAATACCTGACGCTGGACGTGCGTTCGACTTATTACCGCCCGGAGGGCAGCAACGGTTCCGAAAACAAACAGGACACGCTGCACTCCGTCTATTTCTCCGTTCCGAACGAAATCATCCGCGAATACGGCGTGATGACCGCCGTCCATGCGACTTGGCTCAATGCTTATACTGCGCCCATCTTTGTAACGGGCAACGAGGAATACTATAACGGCTTTATGGAGCTTGTCGGAAAGGAAAGCCCCGAAACGGACTATGCCTTCCACACCAACGAAAAGGGCAGCTATCTGGGCGGGTTTTATTTCGTCAACTACTCGCACGGGTACAACTACTCCAATTCGGTGGACGACGTTTTAACGAAACTCAACTACGTCTTCTATGCGGAAGGCGGCGACGCGGACAGTTATACCCTGCCTGCGGAGGAGCTGTTGGGCGACAGCAAGAGCGGCAAGAAAGGCTGGTTTGAAACGTACACGCAGAATTTCGGCGGCGAGCTTGTAAATAACAAATACAGCGCAGCTCTGTTTGAGAGCGTAGATTCTGCCTTTACGGACAAGACCATCACGAGCGACGATACGTTCAATCTTACGAGCGTTACGACTTCGCAAAACCTCTGGCAGAAGATCTGGGGTACGTCTACGTCTTACACCAACATCTATACCATGAGCGCCATTCAGGACGTAACGCTCGAAGATATGGATAACGCTTTGAGTGAAAAGCAGTTTTGCGACGAGTACTTCGTTGCTGAGGGCGATTACGATGAGCTGTATTCCTATGTCAGGACGGCAAAGACGTGGGACGAAACGGTGTATCTGTTCCGATACTATCAGTCGGAATACTTTGCCGTGGAGCTTTCCGAGGGCGTGTACGAGACGGGCTTTTATACGCAGATCGTGGGCGATATGTCCATGCCTATGTACGGCAGGCACTACGAGCATAAGGACACCAACGCATACCTCTGCCAGATGTGGGTACAGCTGGACTTTGATATCATCGACCTGACGTTCACGAAGAACGGCGTGGATACGATCATCCCCGTCATTATGTCGCCCATGGATATCGCCGCGGACGGCACGCCGCCGCTCGTTACGACAAAGGACGGGCTCGCTTGGTGGCAGATACTTTTAGCCGTGCTTGCCCTTATTCTCGTTATCTGGCTTCTCTTCAAGTTCGCGCCCGTCATCGTATTGGCGGTGGGAAAAGTTATCGCTCTTCCATTCAAAGCGATCGGCGCGGCGGGCAGGAAGGTCAAAGAGCGACGGAGGGAAAAGAAGGCACAAAAGAAAGTAAAAAGCCGCCCGATACAGACGGCAAGGAGGTGTAAATGAAGACGGTCAGGAGAGTTTTAGCAATACTTCTCTTGGTCGTGGTGGTACTTGCAGTCGGCTACCTGTGTTTTACGGGCAGCCGGCTTGCCGCCACGCAGGAGAATACGGAGGCAACCTATGAGCAGACGATTTAGCATCATCGTAACGGTCGTTATTTCGGCCATATTCTTGGGTCTGACGGCAGTTTTCTGGCAATCGTATGTGCGGTTCGGAGAGGCTTGCAAGGACTTCGGGCATTCCGCCGCGTACTATGTCTGCGAGCTGTTCGGGATAGACTATTCCTTTACGCCGACCGTTACGGAATATTCGGGTGTTTTGCAATGGGAGATATTCTTGCCGTCTGATTGGAACGGCTTTACCGCCTCTGCAAAGGAGTATTTTGCCTTGCTTATCAGCGGCGAAAACTTTGCGGGATATTGGGCGAAAGTCGGAGACGTGATGCTCGTCGCGGCAAAGGTCATTGCTATCCTTTTGCCCTGCGTTATCGTGCTGCTGCTCGTCATTTACAGAATGTACCGGCAGGGAAATACAAAGCACAACCAAGATACAAAGCCGCTCAAAGCCTTCAAATGGCTGGCGGCAAGGACGTATCAGCCCGTAAAGCAAGCTGTACTATGCTACCGAGAATACCTTTCGCAACATAAAGGCATCTGGGTATGTTGGATAATTCTATGGGTGTTTCATCTCAACCTTGCAAGCATCGTCACGGGCTTCTTTGCCTACTATTTCTACTTTGTGTTGAGCTTCGACGTTGCCAACTTCTATGTGCAGATTTGCAAGCTGTTCATCGACTTGCAGGTCATCTTTCGGCACTTCCCGTGGTGGAGCATTGCAACTGTTTGCTGGCTACTGTTCAATCGTTGGCGAAAAAATATTGCCCTGAACAGACTGCGGCACTATGAGGCGCGCAACTGCGGGTTCATCAACGAACTGCCTATCGTGTCTATGGCATGCGGCTCTATGGGCAAGCGCAAGACGACGCTCATCACGGACATGGTACTCTCGCAAGAGGTCATGTTCCGTCAAAAGACACTCTCCATCTTGCAAAACAATGACATGAAGTTCCCGTACTTTCCGTGGATCGCCTTCGAGGACGAGTTGCGGCGGTGTATGGAACACGGGACGGTGTATAACCTCGCTACGGTCAAGGCATGGGTGGCATTGAAGCGGTCAAGGTTTGCCCGCCACCGCAACATTCATTGGCAGATATATGGCTACGAATTGCAAAGATACGGCGAAACATTTGATGACACGCTCAAAGTTAACGGACTGTTCGAGGTGCTGGAAACGTATGCGATGGCGTACTTTATTTACGTCATTCAAAGCAGCCTTATCATTTCCAACTATTCGATAAGGACGGACAACCAGATGCTTGATGGCGGCAACTTTCCGCTCTGGCTTGCAGATTTCTTTCCTGAAACGAGGCGGGATACAAGTAGCCACGCGCATATCCTTGACTTTGACGTCCTTCGTCTTGGTAAAAAGGTTTTGAAAAATAACCCCAAAGCCGGCAGCTTCGAGTTTGGCGTTGTCGGTATTACGGAGATTGGCAAGGAGCGCGGCAATAATCTGGAACTGAAAGAAGTCAAGCGCAATACCTACGATACCAACCAAAAGAACGACTTGTTCAATTCGTGGCTGAAAATGTGCCGCCACTCCGCCACGGTGGATAACTTCCCGTTCATCAAAGTCTTTACGGACGAGCAGCGGCCCGAAAGCTGGGGCGCGGACGCAAGGGATCTCTGCGACATTATCTACATCAATTCGTGCGGGGATATGCGCCTTGCATTGCCGCTATATACCATTGAGGAGATGATTTCGGAATTGGCGTTCAATCGCTTTATGCGGCTGTACGAGGACTTCCGTTTCAGGCGCGGCGACAATACGCTTCTGGTACATATCCTCAAAAGCGTAACGGCTTGGCTTTGGCGGCGCAATCTGCGCATCTATAACCGTTTCGGCTATTCGATACTCAAAATCGAGAAAGAGCGCGGCACGATGGACGGCAAGACAGAAAAAAAGAAATATTATCTTATGAACGCTAAAATTTATGCAAAACGTTTCAGTACAGACTGTTTCAGCGATTATTTCAACGACCTTGCGCGCCGCAGTCGTATGGGGCTTTCCGATTATCTGGAATATGCGACCGAGAAGGCGAATGTCGAGGAATTGAAAGCGCAGAACAGCTACTTTATCAATGCTTTATACGGAGGTCAGTAATGCAAAAGTGTAAAGTCTACAAAGACGGAAGTCACTACATTGCCATACGCCCTACAACGGGCTACAACGGAATACGGAGAAAGCCTCCTCCGGAGGAACCCATTATTGTTGAAGAACCAACAGATGGTCTGGATAAGCCAAAGGAGGCGACCGTAACAGACGAACAGCCTTTACAGGAAGAGCAAATCACGGGACAGGCGGAACAAAACGAAAACGCGGCACCCATGCCCGAAGAGAAGACGAAAATCAAGCGCCGCGTAAGTACCAGAGCGGATGAATTTTTAAGATTGTACAGAGAGAGTATCGGAATGAAACGGGAACAACAATACAAGTATATCGCGTCCGGGCTTGCCCCCTACTTTGTAAGTAAAGAGGCGCTCTATAAGTATCTGGAAAGGAAAATGGAAAATAAAAGACGGGCGGAAGTCACGCGGCGGATCCGATGTTTAAGGCGCGCTTCATTGCATGAGCTAAGTTATTTTGCAACTTTTACCTATGACGATAAGAAGGCAACCGAAGCAGAATTTGAAAAGCGGCTGCTGATGACGTTATCGAATTTAGCGAGCAGGAAGGGCTGGAAGTATATGGGCGCATGGGAGCGCGGCGGGGATACAGACCGCTTGCATTTCCATGCCATCCTCTATATCCCGGAGGATAAAATGATGGGAAAACTTGAAGAAAAGCGCGATTATAACGTAAAGACGCACCGTATGGAAGAGCGCATTGAAAACAGCTTCTTTCAGGACAGGTTCGGACGGAATAAATTTGAACTCATAGACGGCACCGCATTAACGCTCGGAACGGCGGTAAGCTACGTCTTAAAATACATTGAAAAAACGGGAGGACGTATCATTTGCTCAAGAGGAATGCGGACGTTTATAGAAACGGACATTGACAATAACGACATCGTGGCGCGATTGCATGAAGACGATGATAAAAAATACGTTCTGTTCGACGATTTCAAGGTATATAGAGACGGCAAGGAGCTTGGCGAAATTTCGCCGGGCGTATTGTCGCACGCAAAAACTGTAAATTAAACGCCGCAAAGCAAAAACAAAAGGCAACACCTGAAAAGAAGCGAGCGCGAAGAGACGGGCGGTTTGCAAGCGGTTCAGCGCAAACGCCCGTCCGCCGCGCTTCAGGTTTGCCATTGTTTGCAGGTTGGCAGTGTGTGCGCTTGGACGGCGGCGCTGCGCGCCGCCGCTTGTTTAATAACCAAGCGCACACACTGCCGTCATTTGTGATTTTTTAACAAAATTTTCATTGGCATTTTAACATGAAACGCTCCGGTATTTTTTCTGTTATAAGCATAAAAACTTTGCAAAACAAAGAAGTTTTTCCTCTATGGAAGTAAAAACTTTGTAGAAAAGAGAACTTTTTAGTGTTATAAAAGAAAAATCACGAACATGATATCTGACACCAAGTTCAAATTTCGGCAGATTTTATATTTCTACAAAAATTAGCCGAAGTTATGTTGACAATTTATCTTTTTTCGGCTATAATTTGGTTGTAATTAAAATTAGCCGAAGGGAGGAGGCTGTTATGACATATATCGCAAGGCATATGGAACAAAAGATTCTCGATTTGAGCAAGTCCTTTTCTGCACTGCTTATCACGGGGCCGAGACAGGCAGGCAAGACAACAATGCTAAAAGAGCTTGCGGCGCGTGAGGGGATCGGAAGAAATTATGTTTCGCTGGATGATTTGAATACGCGCGATATGGCGAAGAACGACCCGAAACTGTTTTTGCAGCTCCACAAACCTCCTATTATCATTGACGAAGTACAGTACGCGCCCGAGCTTTTCACCTATATCAAAATCCATGTGGACGAGCATCATATACCGGGCGCATTCTGGCTTACAGGTTCACAAATTTACAGGCTCATGCATGGAGTTCAAGAATCGCTTGCAGGACGTGTGGCGCTTCTGCATCTTTCTCCCCTGTCTCAGCGGGAAATCACTGGAACACCTGCAAAGCCCTTCAATGTTGATTTTAATACTTTGCTTGCGGAAAGCAAGACGATATCTCCAGTGAGCGTGAGCGAAATGTACGAGCGCATCTGGAAGGGGTGTATGCCCGGTCTTTTAAGCGGACAACAGTCGGAACGTGACATCTTCTATTCGTCCTATATTTCATCGTATATCGAGCGGGATGTCAGGGAGCTTTCGGGTACGATAGATGCGCTCAAATTCAATCGGTTCGTGACGGCTGCCGCGGCACGCTGTTCACAGCTCGTCAATTATACCGCGCTTGCGGAAGACGCCGACATCGATATCCAGACTGCGAAATCTTGGTTAAATATCCTTGAAACGTTAGGCATTGTGTTTTTGTTGCATCCCTATTCCAACAATGTCTTAAAGCGAACTATCCGCACTCCGAAGCTATACTTTTACGATACGGGATTGGTATGTTATCTTACGCGCTGGTCATCGGCGGAAGTCGCAGAAAGCGGCGCCATGAGCGGAGCATTGCTCGAAAACTTTACCGTTTCCGAACTCATGAAGAGTTATCAGAACGTAGGATTAGTGCCCTATCTCTATTTTTACCGTGACCGAGATGCTAAGGAGATCGACGTCATTTTAGAAGGGAACGGGAAGTTATTCCCGCTGGAGATAAAAAAGACTGCAATGCCCGATAAGCGCATCGTACGCACATTTGATATTATCGAAAAGTCACCTCTTGAGCGTGGTACGGGCGCGGTTCTTTGTATGGCACAGGAATTTTCTGCTTTTGACAGCGAAAATTTAATTGTTCCCGTCTGGATGATCTGAAGGAAAGTAAAAAAAATGGGGAGAAGCCGATGGCTTCTCCCCTGTCAATTTTATATTTTTATAAAGTCAGATAGTCTGCAGCGGCAGCCGTGAAACACAATATAATCGTATTTATTCCCAGAATGGATTTTGAGTTTGTGATACGATTTTTTACTGCTCCACTGCCCTGCTATCAGATACATATAGACAGTTACGCCGTATTCGATAAACCTGACTTCCAAGCCTCCACAACCGCTGTAATAGGCAAAGGTGGGATGTTCATCGCAGATCTCACGTTTATTCATATCGTCACCTCATAGCTTTTGCCGTGTACTTCGATGCGGTTTCTATTCTTGTTTGGCTCGCCTTTTGCACAAGCCCGTACGAGCAGTTGCTTGCACTCAGGGGCCTTTGGAATATTGCCGTCGAGGAATTTATCGTCCGCGCCGACTTCGACGATTTTGAAGCCTTTTTGAACGAGGTATGCCGAGAACTGCCATAGCTTTTCAAAGCGTCCGTTGCTGTCAAAGACAGCGCAGATGTTTTTTGCAGGGTGGTAAGCAGTGATTCTGAAATAGTTTGCCATAATTGTTTCCTCCTGTCAGTGGTATCGTTTGAACGCGTATTGCGTCACAAGTTCTTGGAGCGGATAGATACGTTCTTTATCGAACGGCGCTATCATTGCTGCCAATATATACGGGCTGAACTCATCTACAAGATATGCAACGCATTTGTAGCCTTCGACTTCTATGATAATGTAGGTTACATCGTCATTGTTTTGGCAATAGCCTTTAAGATAGTCTTTTGCCCGTTCCGCCTGTTCGGCAAGCACGGGATTATCGCGTTTGAACTCAGATACGGTATAGATTTCATCGAGATAGTTTGTCATAAAATTCATCTCCGGTTTTAATTTGGGTGCAGCATCAAGCTGCCTACTTTGCGGCTATGCCGCAGTTTGAATTTGTTTTAAGTGTTTGTTGGCATACGGCAGCCAGACTTTGTTGACGTAGTGCAAAACATCTTCGCTCGGCTTGTGATCGTGCTCTCCGTAGCATTGCAACACTTTATGGTTCTGCAACGAATATTCCACGGTGACAAACGGTGTATCAGGATGCTGTTTCGTGCGAATAAAGAAAATCAGCGATTCCTCGCGGACAAAGCGCTGGTCGTAATTCATCCGTCCTACGCAGTGGTCTAATGCTTCGCCCTCACGGATAAGGTCGGCGGGAGAGCGGGCGATGATACAGATAAAGGCGCTGCGTTTATCATATTCGAGCGGCAGATACTTTTCGGCAATACGCGCAAACTTTTCGTATAACTCTTGTTTCGCTTTTCTGTCTGCTTCCGCCCGCGCCGTAGCGTATTGGTCTATTCGCATGTCGTGCCAGTACTTGAAATCGTGAGGAAAGCGGTTTTTAGGCAACGTCATATCCAAACCGAGGTATCGGCAGGCTTTGAGATAGTCGAGATAGGCATTTACGTTGGTGTCCTGCTTTGAGATATAGTCGAAGAATTTCTCCCGCTCCATGCCCGTGAAAAGTTCGCGTATGGGTGCAAGCGTATTGTCGTTTCGCAGGTTTATCTTCGCTTCGCGGTAAGCCTGCAATGTTTCAAGCGGCTTTCCTGTCTTGTACGCCCGCAGAACGACGTCCACATAGTAGTAATGGTGTATCAGTTCTTCACGGTGCGCCATCAGCCACTTGCGAAAACTTTTGTCGCAGCCGATTTTCTTTAATATCATGACACTGCCGACATATTTGCCGAGCCCCGCTTTGACGAGGTATTCTGTTTGCGGGTATTTGAGATAGGTGCGAAGGTAAGTCACGATGCAGGGCTGATCCTGAATATCCACTGCGGAGTAGCGGAATTGCGGAAGGGAGAGCGCAAACTTCGGATTGATGACGGGCGCCCACGGGTTGAAGTACTTGTAATCGACGGCGTACCATTTCCCGTCATTGTAAAATGGCGGCATATTGTACGGATATTTGACGCCCTCGGCAAACCAGCCGACGCGGTATCCGCCCATGTAGTTGTATTCGATGTCCTTTGCAAGACACTTGTCCGAATATACGCCGTGGATGGCGACTTGTTTTATAAGCCTTGTGTGCTTGCCCTTATTGCGCACGGCAACGGTTATCTTCACAAGCTCTTTCTGTATGGTCGTGAGATAGGCATAAAAGCGCAGACCGCTGTTACAGCCGTGTTTGGCATCGTAGCTAAGGATGCGCTTTTCAATTTTCTTTGGAATAGGTCGTATATAATTCGGATTCATTTTTTTACCTCAATTCGATTTCGTCGCCGAACATTTCGCTAAGTACTGCCACCGCCTCGGCGTCGAAGGCGGTCACGTCAAAGTCATCCTCATCGTCTATCACGGCGGAAATATCCTGTTCGAGTTTCTCATCCGTTTTTGGCTCGCCTGAATAGTCTTTCAGAAGGCTTGAAACGGTGGGGATGGCTTCGTCGATGTCGCCGTCAAATTCGCGCATTTCCTCTTCAGAGATTTCACCGATAAATTCGCCCGTTTCGGGGTCAACGGTCTGCGCGGAGGGAAGTTCACGGATGCCGTCATTTTCAATCAGGACGACGTTGTGCCCGTTTGCAAGCATCTTCTTCAGATACATATCCGAGGCATGATAAGGGAAGCCGACCATCGGCACGCGGCTTTCAAGTCCGCAGTCCCGCCCCGTAAGGGTAAGGGGCAGCTCGTCTGCAAGCAGCTTTGCATTGTCGCCGAACACCTCGTAAAAGTCTCCCAAACGCATGGCGATAATAGCCTGCGGGTATTTGTTTTGAACGTCCAGATATTTTTGGTAAACGGGAGAAACGGTCGGCTTCGGTTGCTCCGCTTTTTCTTCCGTGGCAATCTGCTCTTCCGTCTCGCGGATATCTTCATCGGTCGACTCCTCGTCCTCATCGTCCGATTGGGCGGCAGATATGCCCGAACTATTGGCATTTTCGAGCATATCGAACATGGAAAGCTGCGGCTTTGGCTGCGGTTTGGGCGGCGTGTATTTCACCGTCGGCGCCTTAGCTGCAACGACGGGCTGTTTCTTGTATTCTGTGCCGTCCTCGTTGTAGAGAGTACCTTCGATACTGCCCTCCTCAAAGTAATGCACAGCCCAGCCATACACGACGTCATCGTCAATGCAGGCGGAGTTAGCACCTTTCTCCGCTTGCTTTTTCGCCTCGTCACAGGCAAATTTCATAAAGCCTGAAAGCGTCTTTTTGTTTATAAGCGATTTACCGTCCTTTTGAATACGCACGCCATTGTTTATCTTTCCGGCAAGGGTGGAGGAAGCATTCGCCTCCAAGTATGCTTTGACTTTTTGTTCTTCTTTCGTCGTTGCTGTAAGGTTTAATTTTGGCATAGTTGGCCTCCTTTTTGTTTCAGAACGGCATATCGTCCAGAAGTTCGGCGGCTTTCGCGGGCAAGTTTTCAAGCGTCGTGTAATTGTTGAACCCGCCGCGATAGTCCTGTTCGTCTTTGGCCGTTCGGATGAGGATATGCCCGTACCATTCGTTCGTGAAATACCGCACGTCCGAAATGGAAATGTAGATACACTTGTTTTCCGCGCTCTTGATGAACGCCGAAAAACAATAGTGATTACGTCCGATATTGACGAGCTGCCAATGGTTTTCCTTGCACATAGTGCGCAGGTAATTCAGATACTTCGTCTGAAATGCCTTGTAGTCGTCGCCGGTGTAGCAGCCGGACGAAAATTCGTGGTTGAGATATTTTTTGAGTTCCTGTAAGTTTGCCATTTTAATGCTCCTTTTTAGTACAATTTGATAAGTTCGATATGTTTGCGTTGCAGTCCGAACTCGGCGCGGAATCTGTGTAACGCTTCGCGGAGTGAGTAGAAAAGATAACAGCGGTCGATAAACCGGCCGCTGTTGTCCCTGTATTCGAATATGAGCGCCCCGTGGGCGTTGTAGTAATAAAATATTCTTCGCATAACGGTTTCCTCTGTCAGCATTCCAGCCAAAGCACGACGTCGAGCGGGTCTTTGAAATTTTGCTTTGCGAGCAGGTCATAGAGTTGATCATATCGCTCGTCGTCCATTGCGTTTACGGAACGGTATAACCGTCCGTAAAAGCCCTGCGAGTGCATAAGGTCTACGACCGTCGCTGCAAAGATGCGGTGATTTTTGTTGCCTTCTGCGGCAAGTTTCTGAATGTTGTTCATTTTTCAAGCCTCCCGTAAATGTCGTCTGCGTAATAGGTGTAGTTGAAAGGATTAAAAATCGCGGAGCATCTCACCCCGCGATAGTCTACGATATATATTGTCCGCCTGCCGTCCTCTTTCATATCGAGGACGGTGATTTCATCTATTGCTCCGTCAAGGGAGTGGATATGCGCCTGCGTCTTAAACGGTATCATTGTTGTTCCTCCGTAAAATAAAAGAAAAGACAGTGCTTTGAAAGGCACTGTCTTATAA
>ERZ1090879.293-NODE-293-length-32705-cov-10.023308_pt1 | contig 32705 bp, 17 predicted proteins | sample MGYA00478472_ERZ1090879 | MGnify/ENA primary metagenome ERZ1090879 (study PRJEB33644, sample SAMEA5815723) | chicken gut metagenome | biome: Chicken; feature: Gastrointestinal Tract; material: Caecum | place: Ireland | collected 2019-01-01 | study: A study of the... | reverse complement strand
ACCATGCCCTTACAGGGCTAGTGCAAACTACGCGTTGAACGCGTAGTTATGATTTCTTGAATACTGGACTTGAGGGGAGGCAAGAAAATAAATTTTATTTATTTTCGCAGGTCGGAGGGCTCTACCGACGACTTGACAGCCCTCGACTTGGGCTGTCAACCGTGCGCCGCGCACAAGCGGCAAGTCCCGTCACCTCAACCACAAAAAGGGCACAGAAGTAAATTCTGTGCCCTTTTTGTGTGTCGTTTCAACTCCTTAATTTAATTTTTTTTGCGCCTTAGCTCACCGTCGCGCTCGATAACTCCGTTTAGAACCTCAACAGCCGAAGCAATTATTTTTTCAGCTGTTTTTATTCCCTCATCGTCGGACTGCTCTCTTTTGCCGTACTTATAAGGCGAAAGTTCCGCACGCGCACCCTGTATGAGCGATGAAATCTTACCAAAGTCGGAATAGCGCTCTTTTTCCGAGAGCATTGTAGCCGTATATGCAAGACTATCTGCTTTATATATTGCACGTGTAACGCTCTTTATAAAATCCATCCGCTTTGCATTAGCATCGATGTCTGCCATATCTGTTTGCAAAGCACTAAGTTTCTTTTTAAATTCGCTGTGTTTAGGCAGACGGGTGTATTTATGCAATAGCGCCAACAAAATAATGCTGACGACAATTATTGCGCCATAAACACAGTACTGTATTATGATATTTAGAGTTTGAGAATTTATCTGCGCTGATCCTGCTTGCGAAGATGCGATTGCTGCCAACAGAAAGTTATTCATCAGTCCCCCTCCTTTTTGCAAGAATCGATTTTTACCTTGCGCGAAGACGGTTCACCGCCGCAATTGCGCACAGCCTTATAAATAATCTGCCTGACATCATTTTTAGCGTTGCCATAATTTTCGGTAGATGCCCATGCATAAGCCGTACACTTAATTGTATCTTCGCCGAAAGCATCTATTGAAACAGAGGGTTCCGGCGTATTGATAATATTTTCGCTGGCATACAATTCCTTGACAATACGCTGCGAAATCAGACCGGCATCGGCACTATAAGAGATATAGAAAGGCAGTTCAACGCGCCTTAACGGCATATTGCTTTCATTGACGAGCGTTTGCGAAAGAACATCGCTGTTTGGAATGATGACTTCCTCGTTATTGAACGTTAAAATTTTCGTGTTGAACAGCCTGATGTCCTGCACGGTTCCTTCCCGACCGTTTATCATAATCACATCGCCTTTTTTAAAAGGCTTTGTAAAAATGATTATAACTCCGTTTGCGAGACTTGCAAGACTGTCCTGCAATGCAAGGGCAATTGCGAGAGCGATAGCAGAAAATGCTGCAATTATGCCCGCAGTAGATACTCCCAATGAGCTTGCCACCACTATTACAAGAACAACATACAAAATTACAGTAATAACAGAGATAACGAACGTAGCCGCAGCATTGTCTAACCTGCTTTTGAGTGCGACGCGCCTGACAATCATACGCACTATTTTTAAAATAACCAATCCGAGCAGAGCAAATGCTATCGTGCGTACTATCGTAAGTCCGCCGTCACTTGCAAAGCGTGAGAAAAAGGCGACTATTTCATTCCATAAATTTTCCACACATGGTCTCCTTATAAATTGTTTTTAAGGCAGCCGTCCGTCGGGCGGCTGCCTTAAATATAATTATTGACTTTTGTTAAGCAACCGAAACGCTGCCATTGTTGTTTGTAATTACAACATCTGTGCCATTAAAATCAAGTGTAAGCGTTTTTACGTTGCCGTTTATTGAAACTTCATATCCGTCGCACATTACACCGTTGAGAAGATACAGCGGCGCACCTTCTTTTACGACACAGCTGAGAGTGCCTTGACCTATCTGAGTTTCTTCTATGTTAAAATCACTGTAATCCCAATCGGAAACGTCATAAACTTCGGTATCGCCCGAACTGCCAACCGTTACATTTACAGAAACACGATCGCCATCGAGGGTAAGCGTACATCTTACCGTGCCTCCTGCGGCAAAATCGAAAGCCGTAAAGTAAATCTGCAACTTACCGTCCTCGCTGAGCTGAACGGAAGGCGTTCTTATTACACCGTTGATTGTAGTTGTAAGCGAAACCTGCTCATTTACGCCTCCAACGGTAGCGGACACGCCGATCGTGATATCTGTATCGTCATCGACAGCAACAATGTATGTGCCCACAAATGAGGATAAATCAGTATCTATTTTATTGCTGTATATCGTCTGCGAATCTCCGGATGCAACGGTAACCTGTCCGCCCGTAAAGGTTGCGGTGTGAACAGCATTTGAACGCATAAACGTAACGACAACCTCGCCGGGGTTTGGAACAATGCCGGTAACATTTACATCTACACCGTTATAGTTGACAGATCCATCGGAGCCGAGAATAATATATTCGCTTCCGTTGCTGTACATGCCTATAACTTCGGCAAGGTCGGGAATACAGTAAATGAGCGAGTCATACGTTGCATAAAGTCTGTCAACTATTTCAACAATATAGTTCTGACCGTCGACCGCATATACAAGCGTGATAGTTTCCGTTCCTCCGCTTATGCCTATGTGAATCGAATAATCATTCCTGTCAACTTTGAGCAAATTTGTATTGCCTGTTGACGCGTCATAGGATGAAAGGTTAAGTCCGCCCTCTTCATCTATGCTTATCGAAGACTGAACATATTGACCATCGTAGACAAACGTTGTACCAAACAACTCTTCAAAAGTGTTTTGCGCAACATAGAATCTGCTTTGCTCGTCGGAAGTGGAAATATTGCCCGAGCTATCAATATCGACAGCCTCCAATACAGCATCGAGACCAGTCGACGACGGGAACAGGGTATAACGATTGTAATGTGAATCGGGAACCATTTCCCCCTCGTTGATCGTTACATAGAGCTCCGGGGTATCGGTCGTGCGCACGGCACCATAACCCCACGAGAAGTAATAGCTGTCTGCGCCGTCGACAGTAACTATTCCCGTTTCAAAATTGAAACGAAGCGTTTCGGGAGTCAACCCGCCGGTAGTAAAATAGTCGTCGCCTTCGTTTAAAGCCTGTGTCATGGTTTCTATCGCCGTGGGCAGATAATCTTCGGTGAGGTAAGTTGAATACGCAGCGTAGCTGCCGCCGGTACCAACGATAGTCCAATAAATGCCTTGGGTATTGACGAGAGCCAAATTAAACGTAACGCTGCCCGAAGTGCCGAGACCTGAGTCTGTATAGGAATAAGCAATAGTCCCGAGGTCTTCAAGATAGGTGAACCTGCTGCCTGTACCCGGGCGGACATCATCGCCGTCTACATCTTTTGTAGTTATAGTAAGGGCATAGTCTTCGTCAATAGTAAGAATTTCAGAATTGGATGTAAAAGTCTGCACAAACTGGCGCTTGGCATTTTCACGGAAATAATAACCGCTGCGCTGCGATCTGTTGGATTCCATATAAAAAACATCTTCGGAACCTTCGACCGCGCGGATTACATAAGTGTAATCGTTTGCTGTGCCCGGAACGGTAAAGGAATATACAAGCTCTCCGTCATCAATGTAGTGAGAAAGCTGATATGAAGTGCCTTCAAAAATTATATTCTGGTCATCATTGAATACAACATCGCCGCCATTTGCAAGGTTGGTGCCTATTGACCACTCACCTTCTTCGTCTTCATCGCCTGGCAACCACTCAGGATTGTATGCGGCATAAACTTCCGAACCTTCAAGCGAGACGAGCTTGGTTTCTTCGTTTGTATATATAAGCGCACGTTCAACCGAGGTATCCTCGTCTCGGAACCAGATACCCGCGCCGAAAGCGCCAAATCCCGCAGTTGCCGTCATTTCCTGCCCCTGATAGGTTACGGTACTGTTGACGAGGTCAATGCTCAGCTCTTCTCCTTCTACATTTAAATACGTCGAGGAAAATACAGGGGTGTAAGCTTCAACTTCAAGCGTGCCCATGGATGTACCGTCATTCATATAGACTGCTTCACCGCTGTAATAGAAGAAATAATTTGTTTCAGGCACATAGAACGTTATGCCGTAATTTTCGCCCTGGCTTTCAAAAATGGTTACAGCCTGATAAGGTTCAGCGGTAGTTACACCCGAACGGTTGCACACCCTCCAACTGAAATAACCTTCGTCATCTACGGTATCGGAAATAACGTAATAATACGAAGTTTCATCGGCGCTATACCATGCGCCGGCATACCTTGATGCCTCGACAAGGAAAGTGCTGTAAAGCTGATTGTCGGCTACGGAAATCATTTCTAACGCCCCGGCATCGTTAAGGGAAATAGTGTAATCTACTCCGTCTGCGGTACATGAAATTACGATTTCAGCATCTGCGCCTGTAACATCTGTAATTTCAAAAGACTGAGTTCCCTCCAACGTACCTTCGGCAAGATTTAAAACGCCGGCTTCGCTTACCCAATCGAAAAGAGCATAAGCGCCGAGTGCCTCGGTAAAATCCGTATCATTATCGTCCGGCGGATCTACAATGCCGGGATCGTCGGGGTCAGGCGGATTGTTTACTTCACCGTTCGTGCAAGCACATATTACGCCTGCGCCGAGAGAGAGTACCCCCGCCAAAAGCAGTGCAAATTTTTTCATCGTATGTCAAATCCTCCAAAAAAGATAAACGTAACTAAATCTTACATTTATAAATTTTTCATGAATTATTATACAAAATACAGCCTTAATTTGTCAATCGTTTGGAGCACGGCTGAGCAAATCAGCTATCGTATGTACTTAAATATAGTATCAGTTTTGCTTAATTATCTGATATTTTTTATCATCATGCGGATTATCTCCTCGTCGGTCTCGCGCATACCGTTACGGGCGAGATCACCGACGTTGCGTATGGTGTTCTCAACTCCTTTTTCAAGTATGCCGTCGCCGCCGAGAAACTCGCTGCCACGCGCATTCATCTCCATAGCGACAAGCCCGGCCTCTACCGCCGATGCAACTTTCGCCGCACAGCTTGATTTAGCGCCGTCGCATATGACGCCCGACTCTATCGCCAGCGCATTCACCACAGTATGAGCAATCTGGTCATAGCCGCCGCCGCGCAGATAGCACACTCCCGCACCCGCTCCGCAGCCGGCGCTTACCGCCCCGCAATACGCCGAAAGGCAGCCTATGCCCGCCTTTAAGTGTATAGTTACCAGATCGGAAACAACGAGGGCGCGCAACAGCTTTTCACGCGGGGAGTTGAAATGTTTTGCGTAAACGACAACGGGCAAAGACGCCGTCATGCCCTGGTTGCCGCTGCCAGAAACGATAACGACGGGCAGTTCGCATCCGTTCATGCGCGCGTCGGATCCCGCAGCCGCAGTAGCTTTGGCTCGATTGTGTACGTCGTCGCCGAAAGCATCGATTAAAATTTTTCCGATGCGGGCGCCGTAATCGTTTTTCAGCCCCTCTTTGGCTATCGCGCTGTTATATTCAATCTGTCTTTCAAGCATGTCCTCAACATCGGCAAGGTCAACGCAATCAGCAAAGTCGACAATATCCTGCACTGTAAGGTCGCTTTTAAATTGAGCGAGCATACCGGTATGTTCTTCGGAAGCGTCTTTATCAAACAGAACTTCACCGTTTCTCTCTATGCGCACGACGTTAGTATGACTGCCTGTAATGCGCACGAGGGAATATTCATGACCGCTGTAACAGGTTATGCCTATATCAAATACACACCCTGTGTCTGATTGCTCTACGGAAACAACGCAGCGTGTGAGATAATTGCTTATGTTTACCCTGTCGTTTTGTGTTATGCCGGCAAGGACTTCAAGTTTAGCATCCTCGTTGCCAGCAACAATTCCCGCGGCAACCGCAGCAGGTATCCCGCGCATACCGTCGGTGTTGGGCACGATAACGCTCTTTACATTCTTTAAAATATTTCCGCTGACGGCGACGTCTACCTTGTCAGGGATTGCGCCCAATGTTTTGCGGGCGAGAGCTGCGGCATATGCCACGGCGACAGGTTCGGTGCAGCCCATTGCAGGGACGAGTTCGTCCCTTAAAACGGCAAGACATCCTTGGTAAATCTCTTTTTTCATACAATCAGCATACTGCCAAAAGCAGTCAAATGTCAAGCAAAACGGGGGTATAACAAGCGCATATGCTAAACATTAATATAATATATGTCACGCACGCGCGCGACATATCATAATAACTTGACAGCGGGCGCATCGTTGCGTATAATTTATTAATAAATGCATAAATGCACAAATACGGAGGCAAAGATTATGACACCGACAGTCAGACGGCTGCACATGTGGTATGGCATATTTCTTGCAGTATTCACGATAGTTGTAGGAATATTGTTCATATCGCAGGCTGCCGACATTTATTACAGCGGAGTCGGATACTCGCGTGAGCTCGTGGTCGAGCGATGCACGGCGATAGCCGCTCCGTTCTGGATATGGGTTGCGGCGGTTATCGCAGGCGGAATTATCTGGACGGTCTTCCCAGAAGACAAGAAAAAGTTAAAGCGATTGCCTGACGCGCGCGGCGATGCCGAAAGATTTTATAAGCTTGCGGCGAAGGAGAGCGACAAGCCGGGCTTCGATGAGGCGGCTCAGGCAGTTGCCCGCGACGCAAAGATAAGAAAGATTGTATGGCTGAGCTGCATGGGCGTGTGCCTTGTGTGCGCAGCTGTGGGAATGGCGTTTTTGTTCAACCTCCCCTCCTATCCTTCCGACCCCAACGATGCTATTTTAGGGCTCGTGCGCAGCGTATTGCCCTGCGTTCTCGTTGCTTTTGCCGCATGTATCGGCGCGACGATTTACGACGGCATAGCCGCAAAAAAGGTTCTTCCCCACGTAAAAAAGATGCTCGCCCTCGGGGGGCGCTCGCAGGAGCAGGCGCAACCTGGAAAGATTGCGCTCGTGCTGCAATCGCCAGTCACCCTTCTTATTGTGAGAATAGCCATTATTATTGTTGCAATTCTTTTTATCATATTCGGCGCACTCAACGGGGGCATGGCTGATGTGCTTGCAAAAGCGATTAATATCTGCACGGAGTGCATAGGATTGGGGTGATGCTAATGAGGAATTTTTTGATTAAAACGAGCGGTTTTTTTAAAAAAATCTGGCTTTGGATAAAAAACCATGCGCCGACGAGGCGAAGAATAATTCAACTTTACGTTGCATTGCTTACAAACGCCAACATTAAAGGGTTATTCACAGGAATGATTTATACGGGCGGCACAAAAAACGTGTGCGTACCCGGACTTAACTGCTATTCGTGCCCGAGCACCGTAGCCGCCTGTCCCCTCGGCGCATTGCAAAATGCCCTTGCGGGTTCAGGAACGCGGACGCCCATCTACATATTGGGCATCCTTGCTTTACTTGGAATAATGCTCGGCAGAGTAATATGCGGGTTCTTGTGTCCCACCGGTCTTATACAGGATTTGCTGTATAAAATCAAGACCCCCAAGTTAAAGAAAAACAAGATAACGCGCATACTTTCGTACTTCAAATATGTGCTGCTTGTCGGCCTTGTAGTTGCAATTCCCCTTGCGTACATGTTGCAGAACACGCCCGTACCCGCTTTCTGCAAATATATTTGCCCTTCAGGCACGCTGGGCGGCGCAATACTGCTTCTCATCAATCCCGTCAATGCGGATATGTTCGGAATGCTCGGCGGGCTGTTTACATGGAAATTTGCCGTCCTTGTAGTAATTCTTGTGGCGAGCGTGTTTATTTACCGCCCCTTCTGCCGCTTTGTATGCCCCCTCGGCGCTATTTATGGCTTTTTCAATAAAATTGCTCTCCTTGGCGTTAAAGTTGAAAAGGACAGGTGTACCGACTGCGGACTGTGCGTTGCACACTGCAAAATGGACATAAAGCACGTGGGCGATCATGAATGCATAAATTGTGGTGAATGTATTAAGGTTTGCCCCACGAAAGCAATTGTTTGGAAGGGCTCTTCGATATTTGTAAAGCCCAACGATATTGAAAACGATTTAGCTGTAAAAGTTCCCCTGACAAACTTTGTTCAGCCTGTTGCTGCAGGTGCAGTCGGCGAGGGCGACAACGTTGTCCTTTCGCAGGCGGCTGAAACCCGGACGACCGTCGCGGCTACGGCAGACGCATCCGCCGCGCCCATGCGTAAAATCTACCACAAAAGACCTTACATAGGGCCCAAAGGACAGCAAATATTAAAAATTGTTACTGTTGTATTTGCCTCTCTACTTCTCGTCGGAGCGATCGTATATTACAACTTCTTTGATGTCAGCGCAACCGAGCGCGTAATGGAAAATAACCAGGTGGGCGACGTATGTGCCGATTTTTCGGTTGAGATGTACGGCAGCCATGACGGCGAAATCTTTACCCTATCTGAAAACCGCGGAAAGGTGACCGTAATTAACTTCTGGTATACGTCGTGCACGCCCTGCGTTCTTGAACTTCCCTATTTTGAAGAAGTAGCAGCAAAATATGCCGACGAAGTTACAATTGTCGCCCTCCACTCCACCTCGTTCAGATCTGAAAACGTAAATTCATATCTTGACAGAGTGGGCTGGACTGACTGGACGGTTATGTTTGCTCAGGACGTTGAGCAGGATTTTGAAAGATACAACGAAAGCGGTGAAATTGTAGGAAGCGAAACCATGTCGGTATATCAGATGTTAGGCGGAAACCAGGCTTATCCCATGACGATTATTGTAGACGCCGAAGGTGTTATAACGTTCAAGACGATGGGCGAAACGAGCCTTGAAGAACTTGAAAATGCCGTGTTGGAAGCGTTAGAATAAAAAATGTCAATTGAATAGACATGTAAACGCGAGGCGCGCAGAAATGCACGCCTCGCGTACTCATATTCTGATATTCTGAAATATCATTTCGGCTAAGTGAGCAAAGAAAACGCATGGAGAAATCCCATGCTTGTTCCTATTGAAACGGTATTTATTTCTACCCTTCCGCCCCCTTTGGGTGTCACCTCCCCTAAGCAATGGGAGGCTTTCCAACGCATTTCCCACATAAAAGAATAGCCCCCGTATCATAAACCGATACCGTGGGGGCTATCAATCTATTAAGTGACTATTATTCTTGGGGAGTTCTGTCTACAACGGTTATAGTGTAGTTGTAATTACCAAGCGTGGTACTGACACCAGAGTCAAAACCCAACGTTATAGGGTTAACGCCCTCGACATCAGCAGTATATCCGGGCAAACGGTTTATCTGAATGTGAAAAATTGCATCTTCGGAGATGTCTAGAGATTCATAATCTACTTCAATAGTCGCAACGCCGCTTGCATTAGTAGACACAGGCGTAAGGCACAAGCCGAGCGTGCCGTCCTCATTCTGAACACACAACTGTACGTCGACATCTGATACCGGCGTACCGCCTTCATACAGTATGGTTACGGTATAAGTTCCGTCGTTCTGGCTATCATTATTGTTTGAGCAAGCAGCAAAGACGAGCACAAAAGTTGCAACGCAGAGCGAAAGGCAAAGCAATAACGCAGTTTTAATTGTTTTTGTCATGTTAAATCTCCTTAATTTTTAATATTCTTTTGCGGCGGATTTCTCCGCCGCAAAAGCAAAACTTGATTGTTAATTGCTATTAATCGAAAGTCTCGATGTAGTAGCAAAGCTGCATCCATGCATTATCTGTCAAGCGGTCTTCAAGTTCCATGAGAATTTGAAGAATTTCAACAATGCGGTCATTAGCAACTACAAATCCATACGAATTCGGGTTTTCAAGAAGTTCGGTCATTTCAGCGGTGAAATCTTGTTTCTGTTCATCGGTAAGAAGATCATACCTGTTTACAAACTCACCACCGTTCTGCTCAATAAATTGCTCTCTTGTACCGCCTTCTGCAATATAATCATCAAGCAGTTCATTCCAGCGCGCTTCAAGATAATCGTAATACTTCTTATAATAACCGTTTTCTGTGAAGTCAAAGCCGAAGCCTTCGATAACGGCATCAACGCCGTCAATAGTAACTTCAAGTTTTTGGTTTTTCAACCAATTCGTAAGAGGCATTGTGCTGAATGTAGTGCCGTTTGCGACATCAAGATACAGAAGACCATAATCTGTGCCGTCGTCGCCTACCGCATAGTAATTGCCGTCGCTACGAAGCTCAGCATTTACATACGTATTCAAGAAGATCTCACCGGTCGTTTCGTCATACGAGTATGCATCCGAAGCAGCGGGTCTGATAATAAAATCTTCGTCGTAGAAGGCTATGTTTAAATCAAAGCTTCCCGAAATATTGTTATCGGTAAGAGCACATGCAATATAATATGTTTCGCCTGCCGTCAACTGATATACGAGAGAGAAGTTTCCGCCCGTTCCGTTTGAATCAGCTTCCGCAATGTATCGGGGATTGCTTGAATCGCCATAGTTTTCATCAAACAACCATGCAACTGTACCTACACCGCCTTCACTTACATTGTCGGCGGCAATATTGGATGAAGTAAAGACATAAGCTGACGAAGTTGTAGGCGTAAATGAGAATACTATGCCGCGCGGCGCCTTGGGGAAAGTTTCGATATTTTCATAAGTTCCCATTCCCACTTCGATCGCCGTATCGATAAGCAGACCTGCAATAGGATCGGTTATTTCTTCAGCCGCATTGCCGTATTGACGATAATAACGGCAGATCTCTAACCATTCCTGTTCATTGTCATTCGCATTGGAATTTCCGAGTGCGGCTACAATTTCAACAAGCAAATCTTTAAGTTCCTGCGTTACCGGCGTAAGAGCAACTCCTCCCGAAGAAAGCGAATTCGCCATAGTCGTTACACGCGAATAACGCGCATACCATGCATAATCCTCTATGGTGTCGAAATTTTCATATACAGGCTCGTCATCTACGGTACCGAGGTACTCACCGACAAGGACATACTGAGGAGAATTTTCATCGATATATCCGCCGGCATAGGAATTTCTTGCCGTAATTGCCTGTGTATACAGTCCCGAACCCCAAAGAGTATCATTTATCATTTCGGCAAGGAGATAAGGGCCGTCTGCCGTACCAACATGGTAATAACCATCTTCTTCATTATATACGGGAGTGATATAATCTTCATAATATGCATTGTCAGGATCGGTATCGTTAAGGTTAGTCGCCGCCTGACGAAGCATATTGAGACCTATGTTATTCTCGTTAAGTTCATTGACATCGGTGACGCGCAGATTTGAAATATATGCCGTATCGTCGCCTACGTCACTGCCCGTATCCTTTTGATAGGTAAATGAAAGCGTGTGTTCGGTTCCGTCACCTACAAAAGCATAGCATGTTTCCCAATCGGATTCCTGAATACCGGAGAACGAACCCATTATCATATTGTCGACAATGGCATACAAAATGTCGCTTGTCTCTGTACTCGTGTTATAATCAAATGCCAGAACTTCACCTTCGGCAAGGTTAAACCTTACGGATACAAGCGACCAGCTTCCGGCATAGCCGGAGTTGGAACTATAAATGCTGTTGCCGTCTTCGCTGACGAGCCAAGGCCAGTTATATTCGCTTGTGTAGTCCCATTCAAAAGTTATGTCTTTGCCTTCAAGGGAATCTGAAGAAATTGCTGCTGCGATATCTTCAATATCGGGGTTTTCATATGTGGGAGGAGTCAATTCAAAGTCTCCACCTATTTCAGACTGATTGTAATCGTCACCAATATATGTTTCAAACCAGTTTCTGAATGTATTCGCATCCGTTATACCGCCCGTTTCAATCATGCAGATTACGCCATAACGGTCAATTATGAAATTAGTAGGATAGGCCGATACGTTAAACGGGGTAGAATATGCACCGTCTTGACCAAATGCGCCATTACTGTCAAAAGCAATATCCCAAGGAATTCCCACTCTGTTTTTATATGCGGCAACTCCAAGCTCACTATCACCGACATAATCGCTTATGCTTATGATCTCAACCACATCATCGTAATCTCCATATGCCGTTACCATTGCAGGAAATTCCGACGCGCAAGGGCCGCAGGTAGTATAGAAATAATTAATTAAAATCATTTCTTTACCTTCATTGAATGCATCAGCAAGAGTTTTTTCTTCTCTTACAACGTTTCCGTCCTCATCGGTAGAAATCGCTTCGTAGGTAAAGTTATAAATAACGTCACCCTCTTCATAAACTGTTCCTGCCGGAGCATCCTCCATAATTATGGAACTTGAAAGAGTAATTACGATAGGCGTTCCCGTGAGATCGGTTACATATTCGCTCTGCGTAGGTCTGAAACCTGCGGGGAGAGAATCAGAATCAAGCTCCACATTATATTCCGCAGGGGTAACGTCCTCAAAAACGACCTGACCGTTATCGCCTGTTACAAGAGACCTGACAGTCGTTCCATTCTGAACAAGGCTGACTGCTGCCCTGCTTACGGGATTTTCTGCCGTATCCTGGACAGTTACAGTGTAGTCTATGGGGCCTGTCGGCGTATCTGTTACGTTATCGCCACAGGCTGCGGCAAAAACGAGAGAAACTGCCAAAAGCACACCCATAAACACGCTTAGAAGCTTCTTCATAAAGTCCTCCGAAAATGTATTATTTCACGCCGGGTATATAAACGGCGTTCCGCCTTTCAAACTGAATATCGGCGGGATAAAATGAAACCAAATTTTTTGTGATTATTTTATCACAATGAAAGTGTAAGCACAACAAAATAAAGTTATTTTATTTATTGTATTTAATTATGACAAGCAAAACTAAAACTTATCGTTAGAAAGCAAAATCAACCGCGCATGCCAAAATACATCAATACAAGAACGCATACAAAAACGACGATAAAACATAAAAAATACGGCATGAAGTGCATGAATACACCGCGATAAATGGCGCGCCTCTCTTTTTTACTGAGATTAAGCGCGTTGATTTCGTCGCGCCGCTTGCGATCCTGTTTAGTTTCGTAAGGGCCTACGCCGTCCATGTCGGCAATAACTCTGCCATCGTCGACGAAAACAGATTTTTCTTTCTTTTGCTTATCTTTCACATTTTCACCTTAATCTTGGGGATAGAGATGACATGCAACCATATGCCCGTTGCCGTAATCCTTGAATTTAGGTGCAATTTCTTTGCAGATGTCCATGCAATGATTGCAACGGGTATGGAATTTGCAACCCTTGGGCGCATTGATGGGACTGGGAATGTCGCCGCTGAGAATTATGCGGTTGCTGTGCCTGTCCGGGTCGGGAATAGGCACAGCCGAGAACAACGCCTCCGTGTAGGGATGCATGGGATTATCGAAAATATCCACGGTAGACGCATACTCGACAAGACTGCCGAGGTACATAACTCCGACCTTATTGGAGATGTGTTCGACAACCGAAAGGTCGTGCGAGATGAATATATAAGTGAGCCCCATCTTCTCCTGCATGTCTTTGAGAAGATTGATAATCTGCGCCTGAATTGACACGTCGAGAGCAGATACAGGTTCGTCGCAGACGACGAAACGAGGCTGCAATGCAAGTGCTGTTGCAATGCATATACGCTGACGCTGACCGCCCGAGAACTCGTGAGGATAACGCTCGTAATAGTGGTAAGGCAACCCACAGCTTTTCATCACTTCAAGAACATACTCTTTAAGCTGTGATTTTGGCACGAGCTTATGCTGTGCCACAGCTTCGCCTATTATATCGCCCACGGGCATACGGGGCGACAGACTTGAATAGGGATCCTGGAATATAATCTGCATCTGGGGGCGAAGTGCATTCATTTCGGCTGTTTTAAGCTTGTTTATATCTTTTCCGTCGAAATAAATTTCACCACCCGTCGCAGGTTGTAAACGAAGAATTGTTCTTCCGAGAGTTGTCTTGCCGCAACCAGACTCACCGACTATACCGAGAGTCGTTCCTTTTTCTATTTTAAACGATACATCGTCGACCGCTTTTAAATATGAAATGGTTCTTCCGAAGAAATCTTTTTTTGCGGGAAAGTATTTTTTAAGGTTGCGGACTTCGAGGATAGCATTGGGATCGAGAGGTTCAGATATCTGAGTTGACACCTCTTCTTCTTTGATGTTTTCATCGGACATTTGTGAGGCAATGACGTCTTCCGAAGCCGTGCCGCCGATGTTTTCTTCCATGAGATTGTCACTCATCAGCATTACCTCCTTTGTTCTCCTGCCCCTCGTAAAGATAGCACGACACGCGGTGCGTAGGCGAAACCTGAATGAAATGAGGATATTCGCCGTTGCACTTGTCTATGCATCGGTCACACCTCTCTTTGAAGTAACAATAGTCGGGCATATCTATGGGGTTAGGCACCTGACCGGGAATGTTGTAAAGCCTTTCAACTTTACGCTTTACAACCGGCTTGCTCTTTTGCAGACCTATCGTGTAGGGATGCAGAGGATTGTGGAAAATTTCTTCGGTCGTGCCCGCTTCGATGACTCTGCCCGCATACATGACGACTACATAATCGGCCATTTCGGCGATGACACCGAGATCGTGTGTAATGAGCATGATCGAACCGTCGATCTTATCCTTTATTTCGCGCAGAAGATCGAGAATTTGCGCCTGAATGGTAACGTCGAGAGCCGTCGTTGGCTCGTCGGCAATTATAAGGCGGGGATTGCATGAAAGTGCGATAGCAATCATTACGCGCTGACGCATGCCGCCCGAAAGCTCGTGCGGGTAGCAACGATATACACGCTCGGGCGCGGCAATGCCTACGAGTTTAAGCATCTCAATGCTGCGCGCCTTTGCCTCTTCCTTTGTGCATCCCGTGTGAAGCAAAATCATCTCGTCAATCTGATAGCCGATGCGGAAAACTGGATTGAGGCTTGTCATGGGCTCCTGGAAAATCATGGCAATCTGCTTGCCGCGAATTTTCTGCATTTCGCTCATGGGCATTTTTGTTATGTCGTAAGCCTTATCGCCGAGATTGAAACGTATAGAACCGCCGACAATCTGACCTTGGGGCGCCTGAACGAGCTGCATGAGCGAAAGGCTTGTTACAGACTTTCCGCAACCTGACTCGCCGACGACGCCGACAGTAGCGCCCTTGGGAATAGAGAAAGTTACGCCGTCAACCGCCTTGGAAACGCCTGCGTCGGTAAAGAAATATGTATGAAGGTCGTCAAACTCAACAATGTTATTTTCGTCCTGCATCTGGCAGGTATAAACGCTTTCGTCGACGTTCTTGACCCTCTTCTTCTTTTCATACTCGCGCATGGCGCGCGCATTGCTCTTTGCAATCTCACGCGATTCTTTTGCGGTGAGGTAGTGCGCATTGCCCTTACGCGAAGGCTTTTTTACATTGCTCCCGTCGGAGCTTTCGGATTGAGTTGTATTGCTTTTTTTAAATAACATTTTTACTCTTACCTTTTTGCTTTGGGGTCGAACGCGTCGCGCAGACCGTCACCGATAAAGTTGAAACCGAGAACTGCAAGAACAATGCAGAAGCCGGAGGGAATCCAAATTTGTGCATAGCTTGCGTTTGCAAGGTTGGAAACGTCTGTGGTTACGTCGTTTATCATACCGCCCCACGATGCACTAGTCAGGGGAACGCCGAGGCCCATATAGGAGAGCGAAGCTTCGGTCAGTATTACAGAGCCGAGACCGAGGGTCATCGAAACTATAAGCTGAGGTATGACGTTGGGAACGAGGTGTTTGAAAATTTTACGGGGCGTAGAAAGTCCCCTCGCCGTGGCGGAAACCATGAATTCCTGCTCGCGCAGGGTTAAAATCTGTCCGCGGACTATTCGGGCGACGCCCGTCCAGCCGAGGAGAATCAGCACCGCCATCATGAAATAAATCTGATAGTCTGCATCCACTCCCGCGCCGTTTAAGACCGAACCGATAATAAGCATTATCGGCAGCGACGGTATACAACTGAAAATATCGATAAGTCGCATTATGAGCGTATCGACCCATTTGCCGAAATAACCGGCAAGTCCGCCGAACACGACGCCTATTATCGTCTCCAAGATGACGACCATAAGGCTTAAAGTCAGCGAAGTTCTGCCGCCGTACATAATGCGCGTTAAAACGTCGCGCCCGTACTGGTCGGTGCCCAGCCAATGTTCAGCCGAAGGAGAAGCCAAGCCGTCAATGCCCATAGGGCTTCTGTCGATCTTCCATACGGAGAAAGACTCTCCCGTCGTTTCATCTACGACGACAATTTCGCTGACCGTTATATTCATGCGGTCGGTAACGTTATCGACAGTAGATTCGGTGTAGGGCGAAAAAAGCGGGCCAATCCAGCAGAACGCAAAGAGGAAAATGATTATTGCAAGACCAATAACCGACAATCTTGAACGGAAAAATCTTTTTAATACCAGCCTTGTGGGACTGAGCGTTTTTACACTGTCGGCAAGGGACATCTCCTCTTCGGGTTCGGGAGAGGGCTCGGGGGGTAAATTCTCTTCGGCAGCTTCGGCTTCAAACTGATACACTTCGCCGATTTTGCTTTGATTGTTGATATCTTCCATCAGCCTTCTCCTATTTTGTAATTTTGACGCGAGGGTCAACTACTACATACATAATATCCGTGAGCAACATGCTTATTACCGTGAGGAACGCAATAAATACATTGTAACCCATGACGAAAGGAATATCGCCTGCGTTCATGGCATCGTAAGCAATTTTACCTATACCGGGTATACCGAAGAAATCTTCGAGTATCATAGAACCGCCGAAAAGTCCGGGCAAAATGCCGGCGAGCACGGTCACCATGGGAATCATGGTATTTTTGAACGCGTGCTTATACACTACCGCATTTTCGGAAAGACCCTTTGCGCGTGCAGTGCGGATATAATCGGCATTGAGCACTTCAAGCATATTAGTACGCGTGTAGCGCATTACCGAGCCGATGCTGAGAACAACCACGACGAATATCGGCAGAACGAGATGCCACGCCTGGTCGATGAACAGCTCCCACCACGTCGGGTTGATAAGACCGCTCGATTGCAGACCGAGAGACGTATCGAACCACCCGAGACCGAATGCAAAAATACGCACTACGATAGCCGAGAAGAAGAACGTGGGGAAAGAGATGCCTATCATCGTGAGGACGGTGGTTGCATAGTCGAACGCACCGTACTGCTTGACCGCCGCACGTATGCCGAGGAACACAGCCAGAGGGAAATACAATATCAGGCTGAACAACGTCAGCGCAAACGAAATCCACATGTGATCTGCTATAACTGAAGTAACCTCGTCGCTATAAAGGAACGACGTGCCGAAGTCAAAAAGTATTGCGCCGCGCGAACCCGTTTCGGCACTGCCGAACAGCCACTTGAAGTAGCCGACGACGGGGGTATCGCTCAGACCATAGATTTCCATGAGCTGAGCGATCCTTTCCTCCGTCAGTTCAGAGTTGGGATTTGCGGTAAATGTTCTGGTTACATAGTCGCCGGGCATCATTCTGAGTAGCATGTAAATTATAAAAGATACACAGAACAGAATGAGTACGCCGAGCAACAATCTTTTTATTACATATTTAACCATTGTTGCTCCGTTTGTACATTATTAACCTTCGATAAAGCTTACCTTCCAGATTTCGGAAAGAGGGCTTGCATAAGGCGTAGGTTGTCCATAAAGAGTGCTGCCGTCAATTTTTGTATTGTTGTAGACATACATGTCGCTGCGCTGATAGAGGGGAAGCTCTACCGCAAGATCCATAACCAAATCGGACGCCTCGCGATATATTCCGCGGCGGATTGACTGCTCTGTATATTCACGGCCTTCTTCGATAAGGGCATCGAGCTGACTCATTATCCTTATTTCTTCGTGATACTCTGCGGGTGCTTCAAGGATGGCATCGTAACCCCAGTTGAGAACGGAGGTTGCACGGCTTTCGCTGTGGTAAACCTGATACATATCGGGGTCTACAGAGGACGACCACGCAGCCGCCCAGATTGCAAGACCGCCGCTGGCGAGCTTGTAGAGAGCGCGAGCATCAGTTACAAGCGTAGCCGATATTCCGTTTGCTTCAAGGATATTTATTGCATTAAGGAATGTCCTAGTTGCAGGGTGATCCTGTGTGTCACCTGCAATGGTGAATGTAAATTCGAGGGGCTGACCATCTTCATCGTACCAGCGGTTATTTTTATAGGTGCATCTTCCATCACGGAGCAATCCACGCGCCGTTTCAAAAGTTCCGTCATATCCGTATTTAATTTCAGGGTTCCATTCGCGCACACCCTGATCATTGTTATATACCCAGCTTGTGGTCGAGAAACAGCGATAAACGGGTTCCGAGAATCTCTCGGGATAATAGCTTTGAACAAGATCTCTATTCATAACCGTCATTAAAGCGCGGCGGATATAAATGTTAGGAATAAACTTTGCGTTGAAGCCGATATAACCATAGCCCGCGGACTGCACGGTGACTTCGGAAAGAGAAGGTGTGCTTGCGATGATGTTACTGTTATCTGTAGTTGCCTGAGGATCGGCAAAGTCGACAGAGCCGCCCTGCAAAGAGGTCATGATTTGTGCAGAAGAGATTACCTTATACTGAACGTGCTTTATTCTGGCGTTGTAAACTTCCTGCTGGTTGCCGCCGGTAGTTACATAGTTGTCGTTGCGGATAAAGTAAACAATGTTGTTGCTGTTGAATCCATCAGACACCGTTTGCCAGCTGTACAGCGACGCCTGCGTCTGGTTGCCGTTTTCATCTACTTCCCAAAGCAAGGTCTGGTCGTTTATTGTCGATGCCTGATATACGCCCGCTCCCACGGGAACGCTGTTGCGACTCCTTACATAATCCATAAAGGACTGCGAAGAATATTCTACGCCAAAGTTTGCCTCGTAATTTTCATCAGCCATTGCTGCGGCGTTGAGTTCGGGCGTGGTGTAGTAATGCATGGGTGCGACTGTGAATGCAAAGTTCCACTTTGCGCGGGGGTCTACGCCATTAATGGTTATCTGCAACATGTCGTATTCGCCTTCGTCATACTGCGTTTCACCGTCAAATTCCGACGCGTCGAGAATTTTAATGCCGGAAATGCTTTCGACCATGTTTCTGCCGCCGTTATACTCGCGCACGGCGCCATAGTAATATTCCCTGTCCTCTGCGGCAAAAGTTGTCTGCATATTGTCGCCCGTGGACGTATACGCATTGGAGAGAATATTGCTTACGCTTGAATCGTCAGCGCAGAGCGCCTCATAAGCAAATTCTATAGCGGCAGCTCTGCCGGCAGCGTCATTTGCAAAGCTTAGGTTTTCGTTACCCATCCAGTCAATGATATATTTGCCGTTTTCGTCCCTGTCGTAAATGATAACGCCGCCGACAGTACGATATTGACGCTGAATGAGACCGATTTCATAGAAGAAGCCCTGCCAGGTCTGCGAGGAATCGAAGGGATAATCTTCCTGATAAGTAGTCATGTCGATTCCGTTGTAGACCGTGCCGAGATCTTCGCGGAACTGGTCTTTGACAGCCTGAATGTCTGCCTGAATATCCTCTTCGCCGTATTCAACATACTTTGAAGCAAGGTCTGCGCCTTCGTTTTCTTCATCGAAGGTTTGAAAAAGATTTAGTCTGTTGGTGTTATAAGTACTTACATAATTCTGCCATACGCTGTCACTCAAATTGGGATTGACATAAGCGCTTACAGCATTTGCGCGCAATCCTGCGAGCGTTGAATAAGTTGAATTTATTGAATCAAGGGAATCGTCAGTAGCATTAGGATCCTGAGCCTGATAAGCGGCGAGCCCCTGAATATCGGTTGAATAGAGCGTTGAAGAACCCGTATAGTTGGGGTCGAGATACATGTAAAGATTGAACAGCACGTCGTGTGCGGTGAGAGGCTGTCCGTCGGAGAAAAGTATATCATTTTTAAGAACCATCTGATATACCGTGTAACCGTTAGACGAACCGTCGGGAGTAGGCGTACCATCCGCACGATATGATGTTTCATTGTAGTCGAGTGTTACCACGGGCTCGTTTACACCGTAAGTGACATTTTCGCCGGCATCGTCAGAGCCGAGCATGGATATCTGCGTCTGACCGACGATTGCGCTGTCGTATGCAGATGTTGCAAAGAAGGGGTTGAATACCCCGTCGAGGTCGCCCGTGCTCAGATTGAGAACGGTGTCCTCATTGCTGATTGTGCTGCCGCCGCATGCAGGAACAAAAGGCAGAGCTAATGCAACCACCATTCCCGCACAGGCAACTTTCAGCCATTTTGATTTCATAATATGTCCTCCTGTTTGTTTTGTATAAATAGGATAAACTTTTAAAAGTTAAACTTTTTTAAACCAAGTATATTAAGTCGTCCTCAGTTTCACCGTTGAAAGTAACATCACCCGTAACCGTCTGGTTTTCAGCCTGCCCTATCCAATAAAGATTATTGTCTTCTGCAAGCTGATATGCAAATTTATCAACGCCTTCAAAAGAACTGTTAATGACGGTTATAGAGCACCCTTCAAGCACGACATCCGTGAACGTTCCGTCACCGAATGTGCTTGCAAGCAACGCAATATTTTTAACCTGAGTTGCGTCGATTGATGATGTTGGATTGCAATAGACTGTAAGTTCAACGTTTTCAAACGTAATATCGTCGACAATACCGTTCATAACGCCAAACATAGAGTAATTGCTGACTTCAACCCCGTTTCTTACTTCGTCGACAACCCAAACATTGGAAATAGTATAACCATTACCGTAAATTATTCCGTTGAACTCATCGAGGGCGTGCCACTTATAAGAGCTTGTATAATCGGATATAATGTCCGACTCAACATATTGCTGACCGAGGTCGATATCTTCAAGCAGATACCAATTGCTGTCCGATTGAAGAGTGAACGACCGCCCGACAGTTTCCTGCGTTACAAAGGTGAACTGACCTTCGAGAACGTCGGCATATAATGTAAGGTCGGTCACGTTTTCGGGATAAACTGCGTTATCAACAGAAAATTCGACGCGTTGCCCATCTTCGTCAAGCCAGTAGAAGCCCGTCGGAGTATAGGTTGTTGTGACCTCGGTATCTCCCACCACTTCGGTGTGGGTCAATCTCAACAAGCTACGGTTGATTGTATCGGCGCGCAGAGAATACACGCCTTCGTCGTTAGTGTTATAAAACCTTGAAAGAATTGAACCGGGCTGCGTTATATCCCAGGTCTGGAAATTTACTTCTTCGCCGTCGATAATCGCATTAAGATATAGAAGGTCGTACCTTTCCCATATGGCGCGAAGAGTAATATCCTCGGTTACTCTGTCTGTCGAAAAGTTCCAGGGCCGTGTCTGTTCACTGCCGTCTTCGCCCGTTTCCACGAGTTCCCAGCCGGTAAGCTGATAATGTATGCGGGTGGGGCGGCTGACGATATTGAGCTCACCCATTCCGCTGGGCCAATAGCCGGGTTCAACAGTCAAAGAATTGTACTGCACCAGAACATACTGCGTCGTTGCCGAAGAGTTTGTGGCAAAAGTGCCGCCGTTGGCGTCGTAAGTTACCTGATAATCGAACCCCTGTTCTCTGAGCTGGTCTTCCATATCAGAGGATGAACAAGCCGAAAGCGTGCCCGCGCAAACTGCGGTGACTATCAGCAGAAAGAGCACGATTAAAATGTTGCGCTTTTGTGCCTTATTGATTTTCAAGGCTTAAACCTCCCGTTATTCTGCGGCGGGTCGCCGCGCTGATTTATTGCACTGCATCAATAAAATTAGTTGTATTTATTATAAGGTATAAAAGGCTTATAGTCAAGCAATAGCCCCGCCGTCTGCAATTTTTCACTTACAGACGGCAGTTTGTTTGCCTTAAACAACTATTGCAATTTTAATTGTTTCAAAATCCGAATTGCCGAAACGATCGGTCGCGCGGATAATTATATTATAAACTCCGCAGATCGTCATGTCGTAAATTCCGTTTTCGCCCTCAACAACAGTTCCTACCTGAGAGGAACTGTCAGACGACTCGCCGTCCTCGGGAGTAATGCGCCTTACGGAATCGATTGAAAATACTATATCCTCCGCTGCCGTCGCATTGCCGGTTGCGGTTACGCCGCACGACAAAACAAATTCGAGAAGATTTGTCTGCGCAGACATCTGCGACGAGCTGAATTTGAGCGCGCTTTGAGAAATTTCAATAACAGGCGCCCTCATATCCGCGGCAAGGAAGGAAAGCGAAGAATACGTTTGCAAGTAAATATCGACATATGTCGGCATTGCGTCATTTTCTTCGTCGTACCATTTACTTGTCACATCATAAGAAGGAGTTCCGTCGGCGACAAATATTACCAGGTCGCTCGCACAACCGTCGAATGCGCCCTCACCTATTTGTGCGGCATCATCCCCGGAAAGACCCGCAAACAGAATGACCGTGCGGAGAGACGTGCAATCTGAGAATGCATTTGCACCGATTTGATTTATGCGCGAATTTTCGGGGGCATTGACCGTAACCGTTACGAGAGACACGCAAGCTTCAAACGCATTTGCACCTATCGATGACGTTACCGAGGGAAGGACAATACTTTCAAGCGATGCGCAGCCGCTGAATGCGCCCTCCGGAATAACCGGAAGAGACAAACCTGTAAGGTCAAGCGTAGTGAACGCGCAATTTTCAAATGCATATTGACCAAGAGTTCTGACCCCGGCAACCGAAACCTCTTCAAGCGAGGTGCAGCCGCTGAACGCATACGCACCAACTTCGGTTACCGATGAAGGAAGCGAAGCGGACGATAAAGCCGTACAGCCATCAAATGCGCTTTCTCCTACCGAATTAAGCGGCGCAGCAGAGAAGTTTATGTCTGCAAGATTGACGCAACCGGCAAACGCTTGCGCGGGAATAGCCGAAAGTCTGCTGCCGTTGGCAAACGTTACCGAAGTTATCGTTAAGTTGTCTGCAAAGACCCCCTCTGCCATCGTCGTCACCGACGAAGGGATGGTTATGCTCGCAGAACTTCCTCTATATCCTATCAAAACGCGATTTTCGCCGTCGAGGTAAACAAGACCGTTTTCAGCGACCGTTCCGACAGAACTGCCTGCAAATGCGCCCTCTCCTACAAATTTAACATACTTGCCGCCCGTAAAACCGGAAAGAGCCGTACAACCGCCGAATGCGTTTGCGCCGATATATGTCACGTTGTCGGGCAAAGTAACCGATGTGATTTCAGTATTGCCGCTGAATGCATTTTCAGCGACAGCCGTGACAGGCATTCCGTTGTAAGTTGAGGGTATAATTAACTGCGTTTCTGAACCGGAAAAACCGGTAACCATATATCCTGGCGTAACCGAACTAAGAACAAACTCAAAGTTTTGAGTATTGCCCGCAGGCGCCAATGATAAATCGCGATTAAACGTCGCATCAGTCAAATCATAGACAGTGCCGTCTGCCGAAACAAACGAAGTAACATCATACCCGTAAAACTCAGAGATCTCAGCAAGCTGCCCGTCGGAAACTCCCTGCATTTTGGGCACGAAGATTACGAGCTGATTTTCGTCACCAGCAAAAGTCAAGGCAACATAGCCTGCCGCTCTCGTCCATTGCGCATATAATGTCAACGCGCTGTCGCTGTGAGGCAAATACTCGCCGACAGGCTGCATCCCCGCAGCATCAAGCGACCAGCCGCCAAAGATATAAACGGGCGACTCCCCTTCCTCCACGAAAGCAGAGTTTACCGTACTTTGGAAATTTTCGACTATACCGTCGTCGGGGATTTCAGCCCCTTCATTACCTGTCCCGATTGCCGTGTCTTGCTGACCCGATACAGGGCTGTTGAGATCGAACGTAATCTGAACATTCTGTGAAAGCGCGTGCCATGCAGCATAGATTGTAGCGTCACTGTCAAGCACACCGAAAGTATACGGCTGTGTTAAACCTTCGTCTGCAAACCAACCGTCGAATACATAATTTTCTCTTACAGGGTCTGCGGGTGCAGATACGGCGGTACCTTCTTCAACGACAATGCTCTCCATCGCATCGCCGCCGTTGGTTTCAAACGTAAGCGTATAAAGCTTTACCCATTTTGCATAGACGGTGATATCCGAAGCCAGCATTGTGTTGGATTTAAAGATAAACTCTTTGGAATACTGTGCATCCCAATACCAGCCGTCAAAGCGATATCCATCCCTCTGAGGATCGGCGGGGCGGGAAAGATACTCGTACGCAGTATACTGCTGGGCCTCTACCGCCGAGCCTCCGCAGCTGTCGAACGACAGAGTGTACAGTTCGACCGCGCCCCATGCGGCGTATAGAGTTACGTCTGAAGAGGGCGAAAACTGCGCTGGCGCGCGTTGGCTGAGTTCGGCATCGAGATACCAGCCGTAAAAATAGCTTTCACCATTATTATCGGTTATATAGTCGTCGAGATTAATCGACTGTCCTGCGGCGACGTCAACAGACGCCACCGCAGAACCGCCGTTTGAATTGAATGTTACAGTATAAACATTATCGCCATCGCTGCCCGTGCCGGGAGTATCGCCGCCGGAATTATTTCCGCAGGCAGCAAGAGCAGCTGCCGAAAGGGACATTCCGATTGCCAATGCAGATATCAGAAAAAATCTCTTATTCACGGTTCTCATCCTCCTTTTCACGGATCTCGTCTTCATTGTGCAACGAATTGTTAACTGTATTTTTCTTGCGCAGTCTGAGAACGACAATTACAGCTGCAATTATTATCAGAGCACCAACGCCGCCGCAGATACCGCCTATAAGCCCGCCGTTTGCACACGACTGACCGTCGGAAGGCGTTTCAGGTTCGGGAGGTTCGGGCTGATCAGTATTACCGCTGAGCTCGTTGATTCTTTCAACTGCCGCATTGAGCTTATCGACATAATCGGCAATAAACTCCCTCTGTCCGTTGCTCATCATTCTGTAATCGGTGTACATTTGATTGACCGTTGTCGCATCATCGAGCGTAAGAGCATCGACATCGAGAGCGATCAGCCAATCGAGCAGAGCCTGCGTGCCGCTTTCGATTCTTTCTTCTGAATATTCTATCGAATAGAAGAAATATTCATAGAGCACCGAATCAAAGCCCGTAGCGTTCTGAGGAATTATCATGTTGTTGAGCAAATAGCCAACCGCCTCGCTGAAATTGTAATACAGCGCAATGAAAGAAGCTGCATCTTCGTCGCTGTAATTTGTTTCGAGCGTGGGAGCCGTAAGACCGTTGAAAATAAACAGAGGATAAAGCTCGGGGTCGATAGTGCCGGTTATGCTACCGTCTATTATAAGGCTTCTGCCCATATAATAGAATGCATACGCGCCGATGGAGCGAACGGAAGCGGGCAGTTCGACCGCATGAATATCATCGCAGTAAGCCATTGCCCAATCGCCTATACGGCTTGTGCCGTCGAGGACGACGAAAGGCGTCGTGTTATCGCCGGTACCGTTGAGCACAATGCCGTTGGGAACAGCAACAAGCTCATAACTGCCGTTTGCGAGAATTTTATACAGTCCGCCGTTTTCATAATCGGCAAAGAATACAGGGTTGTTGCTGTCGACATCGATTTCGACGAGGTTAGCGCAACCGGCAAATGCAGGAGTGCCGATAATTTCAAGAGATGCGGGAAGCGATATACTGGTTATAAGCGAATTATAGAACGCGCCGCCACCGAGACCGACGAGTTTATCGCCGATTTCTACCGAACGTATGCTGCCCGTCTGGCTGTCGCCGTCTTCATCCTGCGTGGGAACATAGAATGCCGAAGCATAAATCTGTTCAACGTTAGGAAGATTGAGCGAACGAAGATTGAGACAATTATAGAACGCAGAGTTGCCTATCTCTACGGCATCTGCAAAATCACCGTCGGATACAGCCGTGCCATAGAAGCTGCGGGCATCAAAATATTCAATGCCTGAGAGCTCAATATCGCGCACCGCACTGCCTTCAAACGCGCTGACGCCGACATATGACATGTCCTCGTCTACCGTTACTGTTGTAAGAGCGGTTGTGCGATAGAAAGAATAATCGCCTATTCTCTCGATGCCGGAAAGGTCAATCTGAGAAAGAACGGTATTACCGGCGAAAGCATAGTCGCCTATACTCTCAATCGAGGAGGCAAGACCAACTTCGGAGAGGTAGTTGTTGCTGCCTATTGTTGTGCCGTCTGTTATAGCAAATGCGTAGTTACCTACAACCTTTGCTCCGTCGCCGAAAGTAACGGATGTAAGGCCTTCATTATTGGCAAAAGCATAGTCGCCCATCTCTTCAAGCGATGCCGACACATAAACGCTGCGAAGCAGTTCGCAGCCTTCAAACGCACTCTCGCCAAGCGAAATAAGGCTGTCGGGAAGGCTGACCTGTGAAAGGCTGATGTTGTTTTCAAATGCGCTGACGCCTATTGAAGTGAGACGCGCATTCGATGCAAACGTAAGCGACGAAAGATTTTCATTGCCATAGAAAGCATAGTCGCCTATACTCTCGGCATTTCTGCCGACCTCAAGCGATTGAAGAGCCGTACCATAGAAAGCATAATCGCCTATCGAAGTTACGCTGTCGGGAATCTGTATCCGTGTAAGCGAAGAGCAACCGCGGAACATTCCTTCGGGAACAGAACTTATATCGCCGAGGAAAATTACAGATTCAAGATTTTCGCAATAAGCAAAAATATCCTCACCGAAAGTAGTTACACTTGCGGGAATGACTACGCTTACAATACCCGTGCCCGCAAACGCAGCCGAACCGATCTCTGTCACGCCGTCCGCAATGACGAGCGTCATGCCGTCGAGCGAAGAATTGTTTGCATAGGACTGATCGCCTATAACAGTCATTCCCTCGCCGATAGTTACTGTATTGCCCTGGGTATTTACCGGATATGCCGGGGGAACAAGCACGGCGTTGCCATTCTTGTCGGTTATCATGGAGTAACTGCCGTTAGTAACGACATTATAATATTCGCTTGCATCGGCGAGAGAAATCGAAACAAGGCTGTTGCAGCCGCGGAACATATCCGCACCGAGGTTTGTCAGCCTTACGTCGCCGCTCAACATAACCTCCGACAGAGCGCCGCAATTCTGGAATACATAATTGCCTAACGTCGTCACGCCAGAGGGGAGTTCGATTTGTTCAAGCGAAGTGCAGTTTGCAAAAGCGTAATCGCCGATGGATGAGAACGAGCGGTTAAACGTTACCGTCGTAAGCGAAGGACAATTTTCAAACGCACGCGAACCTATTGTATTGAGCGAAGAATAATTGCCGTCCACATACTCAAATGTCACGCTTTCAAGTTCGGGCATACCGGCGAATACAGCGTTGCCGACATATGAACCATAATAGGTAACGTTGCGGATTCCCGTACCATAGAACATATACGCGCCAAGAACCGTATTGACATCGAGCATAACGCCGGTGATGTCGGAGCAGCCATAGAACACGCTCATTCCGCTGAAACGCAAATCGCGCAAATCAATGGAGCCTTCAAGCGAAACACATCCGCTGAACGCGAAATCATACAGGCCTGTCACACCCTCAAAGTCAATCGTATGAAGCCTTACGCAGTCTCTGAATGCGTCGGATCCGATGACAAGGCTCTGCGATGTCATTTTTGCGGAAGCATTCGCATAGAACGCATCCCAGTTATATGTGTTCAGATCTGCATCGTAAACAATTCCGCTGCCGCTGTTTTCGCTGGCATCATACCAGTACACCTCTTCAAGATTCTCACAGCCTGCAAACGCATTGTAAGCAATTGAAATGAGCGTGGAAGGAAGATAAATGCGGCGGAGCGATGAATTCTGGAAGCACGAAAGTCCTATCGTCGTAACGCCTTCGGGAACCACAACCGTATCTATATTCGTGTTTTCAAAGAAAGGTCCTTCACGCGTGGCAAGAACATATCCGAGATTTGTAATGCCGAGGTTTGCAGGTATGACAAGCATATTCCTCTGCTCCTGCGTCTGTTCGTCGACATAGGTTTCGGTATATCCGGGGCCGTTATATTCATAGAAATAGGTACTTGAAAGAGTAAACTGCTCGCCGACAGATATCGTAAATGTACCTGTGCTGATGCCCGACATAAGGTATATATCGGCATAACCGGGCTCCTTACAAATAACTGTCGCCTGCGAATTATCGGAAGATATTATTTCAACGACATCCGAATTGCTTGAAGTCCATTGCAGATTTGATACGCTGCTTACGTACCAGGGATTAAACTTGGGATAGAGGACAAGTTCGGTGCCGCTGTCGACTGAAACTCCGCCCGAAGTTACGCCGCGCGATGTGCCGAGGGTAAGATTATCATATGAACCTACCGACAGTCCTTCAATAGTAGGCGTTCTTCCCGTACCCTCTACCACTACCTCAAATTCAAATACACCGTAAGGATCACCCGAATCGAGGGGATAAGGGAACCTGGCAGAATCGGGAGCATACGCCGTTATCGTTGCGGTACCGGCTGAGACGGCATAAAGTCTGCCGTTCCATACGCGGACTATACTGTCGTCGCTGCTCTCCCAAATGACTTCTTCATACATCGGATCATTTGTGACTTTATTGAAATTGTCAGGCGAAATTTCACCGGTTCGCCTGTTATACGTGAACGTTACCTCTGTACCGCAATCGGGGCAAACAAAATGGTTTGAAACATAATCTGTGCCGTTATAGGTTGCGATGATGTCCGTAAACAATGTGCCAGCGGGATATGTCGGCGTGGTGTCGTCCGCAGTTTTCTGCAACACTCTTCCGCTTGAAGCATCATAGTAATAGTCTCCGGCAGAATAAGAATAGCCGTAATGCTCGTCGTATTCAAAGCCGCATGTAGCTCCGTGCGAAAGCGTTGTCGCGCATGAATAGATTGAATAATTGTAAAGGCTTATCTCAAATTCGGCGCCGGTAACCCTTTCGCCCGAAGCGAGAATTACCGAACCGAGATTTGCATCATCCGTAAAATCAAGTTCCGTGCCCGCGTTCATAACAACGGTGCCGCCAGCGAGAGACTGAGTTACCGAATTGCCGGTATTATCGAGATAGGTATACTCGATATCCAGACCGCTGACTTCGGGGAACTGTACAGGAACATAGTATGCAGCCGAATTAAGAGCATAGTCGTCGACACGCACACCTATAAATTTGCCGTCCTGTCCCTCTACGCCGAACAGATTATCAAGCCAGTCGGTTATTTCAACCGTCACCCTGTTGACCGCCCCGCGGGAACTGTCTACGGGAATTGAATACTCTGTCAACCAGTCGATTTCTCCCGACATATCATCGGTTGCCCAATCGACATCGTTTTCTGCTTCTGCAAGAGTAAAGAGCTGAACCGATTGAACATAATGATTGTCGTATAAATACAGATCGAGGTATGCATGACGTAAAGTGGGATCGGAAACATCGTATTCAAAACGGACTACATAATCTGTCCTTTCTACAATGGGAGCCTCGTAGTCTACATAGAAAGTAAACTCCTGAGTCTGCTCCTCCGACTGCCTTCCATTGTACTCCATGCGGGTGGTAAAGGTTGCAGTATATTGAGTGTTGTTCTGTAAATTGAGCTCGTAAGGCGAAATTCCTATTTCTGCATACGAAGGCGTGGTTGAATAAGATTTACCAACCATATGCAGAGTATCGGAATAAACTTCTTGTCCCGTAACGCTGTTTGTGACCACAACGTTCATCTCATCAACCGAACGCAGGAGACCGAAGTAAACGGCATAAAACTCGTATACGCCGTAATCGCTGTTGCCGACAGCAATTTTATCTACCATCGACTCGATGCCGCTGTCCGCACCGCCTTCGGTATCGTAAACATACTGACCGAGGGGGATATAAGTTTCGGTTCCCCTGTAATATCTGCCTATTACAACAGATTCATATACAGCGGCAACCGCCTTGTCCTCGTCCTCAATCGCCGTATTATAGCGGTCGGAGCTTACTTCGTAAGTGGTCTTATCGAAAATAGGTGCATCCAGCCAGTTGCCGTAATAAGCGAGATAAGGTATGGAAAGATCGACGCCGTTATTTGTATCTGCATCCGTAAGGGTAATAAAGCCCTCTACATACATGCCGTTTTCAAAATTGGAATCAAGATAATCTTTCTGCGCCGAAGTAAGCGCAATAGAAACCTTTATGGTCACATCCTCGTTGGCGCCGAGGGTTACCACGCCGCTGTCGCTGCGGACGCCGTTAATATAATAAGTCTTTTTGGCGTCGTCAAGCATATACGCCTGCTCGGCAACGGTTATACCGTCGATAGAAACGCTTTCGGTCATAACCCTTGCGCCGAGGGTGTAAGTTTTTGTGTTGGACGACATATTTTTTACATGGAATTCCATCTCGTAGAAGCCGGTCTTGTCGGGGTCGTCGCCGAGTTCAAGTTTAGGCTTGGAAGTATTTTCCACATATAAATATGCATCTGTGGCAATTGCCTTGCTTATGTCGCCAAGTCCTGCACCCTGTCTTCTTACGAAATAAGGAAGTCCGCGCTCATCGTTTATTATTGTAGCGGTGCTCATAAGAAGCTGGTCTACCCTGTCCGAAAGTTCGGTACCGGTAAGACCGTATGTCTGGCTGACATGCTGACGAAGCAGCGCAACAGCGCCTGCCATATTGGGCGAAGCCATAGATGTACCGCTGTAAATACTGTAACCGCCGACTACCGATGAAGTAATCTCGCCGCCGTGAGCCGTAATCTCGGGCTTAATTTTAAGATCGGAGGTGGGCCCCCACGACGAGAACTCAGACATGAAAGGGCCTGCTTTGAAGTCCTCATTCAATATGATCGTACCCGTCCCCATATTTACGAGCGTCTGACCTATGTCTGCCGTCACCGTACAAGTCGGAATTTCCTTACCTGTGCCGAGGGATGCGTTTATGCGGCCCGACATATTGTTGTAAATGATACATGCTACGGCGCCGTATCTGAAAGCTATCCTCTGCTTTTCCTCAAAGTCCGTTTCCCCGCGCGATACAACGGCAATGGTGTTGCCTTTTGCGAGTTCGGCCCTCACCGCAGTTGTATAATTATAGTCGTAGCCATAACCGGGAACGACTACGAAATTAAATTGCGCTTCGTGCCTGCCGTCGAGCAATTCTGCGACGAAATCGCCCTGCTCGCCCGAGGAATTTGAAGATTCGTTAAAGTATATTGCCGTACCATCTTCAAGCTGAAGGTACGAAGAAAGCTGTCCGGAAATTGAAGCGACCGAGAGTGCGCCTGCATAAGTAGAAGGCGAGCCTACCGTGCCGCTGTCGGGATTAGACGTAAGGTTGGTAGAACCATATGCGCCGTTCTGTGCAGAACTGCCGGAGTTGGACGCAGCGACAACGAGATTTATGCCTGCCTCGTATACTTTGTCGTAAACTTCGTTAATTGCGTTGCCGTCCTCTTCCCTCGAAAAGCCTGCCGAAACGCCGAGCGACATGTTAATAACGTCTACGCCGAGCGTAATGCAGTCAGAAAGTGCGGCGAGAATATCATCTGTTTCGGCGCCGCCCTCCGTTCCATCTTCCTGGTCAGGGAAAACCTTGCAGATGACGAGCTGTGCATCGGGTGCAACACCGATGAAATAAGGATCCTCCATATTTTCAAAAGCTTCACCGTCGTCAGCCGTTACGCTGTCATCCTGGCCGGCGATAATACCTGCGACATGGAGACCGTGCGACGATGACTTAGGGAATACATCGGGATCGTCATCGGCATAGTCATAAGCAAAAGGAACTTTTGCGTTGTAATATACATCGCTGACGGAAATCGTATCACCCTGAGTGGTCGCTGCAAGATCATTGAATTTTTCGGTTACATCTGCCCTTGTAATCTTTTCAACGTCGGGCATAATCTGGAAAGCAGAGTGACTTCTGTCGAAACCTGTATCCAGAACAGCAACAGCCATTCCTTCACCCGAATACTCGATATCGGATGAGTCGTAAATACCCGTGCTGTAAACGCTTACTTCATTTAAAGTAGCTTCGGCCTCGGGGGCTGCATAGCTTTCGGAATAAATGACGTTCTTTACACCATCAATCTTTTTAATGGCGGCGACGTCATCGTCGTCAACGACGAGAGAAACGCCGTTGATTATCGATGTGTAGGAATGGCGGACTTCGTAGTCAATTGAAGCCGAACGGAGAGCTTTTAAAAAGCTATTCTGTTCCGCAGATATTGTTTTAGCGTACTGTCTGCCTTCGGTTGCATTGACGTAATCGGTAAGTTCGGCATAGCGATTACCGAGCGTTTGATCAGCAAGATAAACATCAAGCATGGAATCCGATTGCAGCTGGACTATAATACGCCTCGTGCCGTCGCTGTTGACCTTAGCCTGTGCCGACGACAAAAGGCCGCTGTCCATAAACTGAGTGCTGTCTAGCTGACTGCCGAGAGCTTCGGTTGCGTCGATAACCTCAGCTTTATTTCCCGCATTTGCAACTTTGCTCAGTTCGAGCGGCTTGCTCAGGAGAATTGAAAGCCCGAGGAAAACCGCAGTCAACAATGCGAAGATTGTCATCAAAAGGTTTCTGACTCTTGATTTCACTAAATTTTGCCTCCGTGTTTTGTTTATACGTATGAATACCGCGCGAGCGGATTGATAACCGGGTGAATTGCAATCCGGAAAACATCACAAAAACTCCGCCCTCCATAAAGTTTGAGCAGAATTTTGTGAATAATTTTTCATGCTGTCATTATGCAAATAAACATTCTTGTCGCATAAATACAATTCGTAGATTATTACGCTTACATATTATATAACAAATCACTCATAAAAAAAAGTATTTTGAGGGTATATTATTAAATTTATCGATAAAAAAAATTTATAATGTCGATTACTTTTAGTTTATTTTCTTGGGCTTTTATGCAAATATTCATTTTTAAATGAATACAAACTCTGTCTCTTATACACATCTGACGCTGCCGACGAAGCTAGAAGTGTAGAT